>Ga0209609_10000001_pt1 | contig 237900 bp, 231 predicted proteins | sample LakKivw325mmetaG_FD_184136 | JGI IMG/M metagenome (GOLD analysis project Ga0209609, IMG submission 184136) | Anoxic lake water microbial communities from Lake Kivu, Rwanda to study Microbial Dark Matter (Phase II) - Lake Kivu water 325m metaG... | ecosystem: Environmental > Aquatic >... | reverse complement strand
ACCAACATGGTAGAATCCTTGGCAACAAACACTGTAGGAATGGCAGGACTCCCACTTAGCAAGGCCGCTATACTGTCCTACTGATGGGGTCCACCTCAGCCCGCCCGGACGGCGATGCGGCTGAAATTGCTTATGGCCGATGTGGACGGCACACTCAATACGGGCAGAGACGAGGTCAGCCCCGAGGTCGCCTGCACAATAAGAAGACTGCAGGAAGACGGCATAATAGTTGGGCTGGTATCTGGCCGTACCGATCCCATGCTGGTGAGGATGGCTGAGTCGCTGGGCATAAACGGCCCGCTCATCTCTGAAAATGGCGCTGTTGCCAGGATGCATTGCCGGGACGGCTTGCTCGATCTGGGCTACTCCCGCCGCCCTGCAGTGGAAGCGCTGCAGAAACTGAAAAATAAATATCCGGATTGCATCAGGGAGCGTGAAGACAACTGCGAAAGAATGATAGACCTGGTATTCTTCGCGGACGGCATAGACCACGAAGAGCTGAAAAGCTGCGTAAAAGACGTTCAGCTGCTGGACTCCACCTACATACTTCACCTCATGCAGAAGGGTATAGACAAAGGCCGGACTCTTAAGAAGGTGCTCGGACATCTTTACGACGGGAAAGTAAAGCCGGGCGAGGTCCTGGTGGTGGGAGACTCCATGACAGACCTGCCGCTTTTCAGGCTGTTTCCGCAGAGCGTCCTCATCCCCAACCCTGATATCCCCTCAGCCGACCGCAAGAAGCTGGAAAAAGCCGCCAGGTATACGAGCAACCACCAGGCCGGAGAAGGCTTCGCCGAGGTAGCATCGCACATAATAAGTGCGCGAACACAAAAAGTGTAATGCTATCCGCCTTACCTTTGACATTGGTTTCCGGCTTGTTGTAATTTAAGCAGGCTGGCAGGGGCCGGGAGATAAGCACCGCATGAACAAGCTGCAATCGCTGTTACTGGGCATACGGCTGGCCGGCCTTCCCAACAGCTTTAAGGCGCTAAAATATACCGGGCTGCGGGACCGGCTCGACGCCAGGTTCGCTGCCCCCAAGGCTCCTTCCGAGCCGCAGCTGATCGGCAGGCTCATCAAAGCCAGCACCATCCCCTCAGGCGCAAAGTTTGAGTTCGAGTTCTGCGTGCTTGCTGCCAATTTCCTGACACCGGATTTAATTTTCCTGGCCTGGGACGGCGCACAGAAGGCTCCCTCCTATGCAGTGGAAAAAACTGACTGGGACCCGGTTACAACTACGCTGGACCGCTCGGAAGAAGGATGGAAACTTGAGAGCGATTCACTGAAGCTGGTTGTCTCCGACGATGGCTATCTGCTTTTTCTGGACAGCCAGGGTAAACTCCTTCGCCGGGAGGACCCTCCGCTTAAATACGGCGGCGCCTGGCTGCACCAGGCAGACCTGCCGGCCGAAGCCTGCATTTACGGTATGGGAGAGCGCGCCGCCCGCCTCAACCTCAGGCCCGGCAGCTATCGCTGCTGGAACAAGGATGCCGGCGGAGGCTACAGCACAGGAGCCGACCCCACCTACATCAGCATGCCGCTCTACCTCTGCCTTCAGGACGGCGCCGCCTGCCTGGCCTTTTACGATAACTCATTTGACGCCACCTTCATCTTCGATGACAGCGCCTCTGCCCGCTTTGAGGGCGGGCCTTTACGTTATTACCTGGCATTCGGCACACCTTCCGGCGCTCTGGAACTTTTTACGGAGCTAACGGGCAGGGCGCCGCTTCCACCTCGCTGGGCGCTGGGATACCAGCATTCTCGCTGGGGCTTTAACTCCGAGGCGGAGATGCGCCGGGTGTTCAACGGTTTTCGCCGGCACGACCTCCCCCTCAGCGTGCTCTACATGGACATCGACTTCATGCACGGATACCGTGTCTTCACTCCTGATACCGGGCGCTACCCCGCCCTGGCCGATTTCGCCGCCGAGATGGAAAAGGCTGACGCACACCTGGTAGCCATGACCGATCCCGGCGTCAAGCTTGACCCTGACTGGGATATCTACACGGAAGGCCTGGCCCAGGACGCCTACTGCAAGGACCCGGAAGGAAACGTTATAAACGGGGTGGTCTGGCCGGGCTGGGTGGTCTACCCCGATTTCACCAGCCCCCGGGTCCGCCAGTGGTGGGGAACTCTCTATACCCGGCTGTTTAAAAACGGCATCGCCGGCCTCTGGCAGGATATGAACGAGCCCGTCTCTTATACCGCCTCGGGTGAGATGACACTGCCACTCTGCACGCGGCACAATCTGGAAGGGGCGGGCGGCGACCACCGCCAGGCACACAACGTATACGGCATGCTCATGAATCAGGCTGGCTACGAGGCCTTCCGCAAATTAAAGCCGGACGAGCGGCCTTTTATACTATCGCGCTCCGGCTGGGCCGGCATGCAGCGTTACTCCTGGTGCTGGACGGGCGATATCGAAACATCCTGGCAGGCCATGCGGCAGACCATCGCCACCGTCCTGGGGCTGGGCCTGTCCGGGCAGCCGTACTCAGGGCCGGATACCGGCGGTTTCACCAAACACCCATCGGCAGAGCACTACGTACGCTGGTTCCAGCTCTCATCCTTCCTGCCCGTCTTCCGCACGCACTGCGCATTTTACCTGCCGCGGCGTGAACCCTGGGAGTTCGGACCGAAAGCACTGGAGATATTGCGCTCATTCCTGGAGCTCCGTTATAAATTGATGCCCTACTGGTATACGCTGGCCTGGCAGGCCAGCCAACACGGCCAGCCAATCGTCAGGCCACTATTTTGGAATGATCCCGGCAGTCGTGACCTTTGGCACGTGGATGACCAATTTTTAGTCGGCGATGATTTATTGGTTGCTCCCGTACTGAACAACGGGGAGAGAAAGCGACAGGTGCTTCTGCCCGGGGGCCGCTGGTACAACTTTTGGAGCGATGAGATGATGGAGGGCGGACGTGAAGCCGTGCTGGAGGCTCCACTGGAGCAGGTCCCGCTGCTGGTGCGTGCGGGCAGCATAGTTCCCATGGCTGAAAATGGCAATCTCACGCTGCATATTTATCACCCGGTCAAAGGAGGCCAGTGCAGCAGCACGCTCTATTCCGACCAAGGTGACGGCTACGGGCCAGGCAGGGTGGACAGGTTCCGTCTGGAAGAGGCCGGATTACGCGGCTATGACCTGTCCTGGGCCTCCGAGGGAGACTTTGACTGGCCCTACAAATCGACCGAGCTGAAGCTGCACGGGTTCGGGCAGCTGGAAGTCAAACTGAAGAAGGTGGTATAAGTGGAAAGGGGACATAAGTGGAAGAAACCCTCGCCCGAGCTGGGCAAGCTTTTGGAGGCGGCGCTCCTCCGTTTTACCTGTGACCGTAAAATAATGTTCGGCGCGCCGGTATTTATGATCAACCGCAACATGTTCGCCGGCGTGCATGAGGACCACATTTTCATCCGGCTGTCCGAGTCTGACCGCAAGGAGTTGCTGATGAAGGTGCCAGGCGCTAACCAGTTCGAACCGCTTAAAGGCCATATCATGAAGGAGTATATGGTCGTCCCCAAATCGCTGTACGAAGACCGGGCTGCCTTCACTCCCTGGCTGAAACGCGCACACGATTTTGCAGCATCACTGCCTGCCAAGGCCAGGAAAAGCCGTAAATAACGCCCCTCAGCGTTTCTCTTCCAGCCTGTGGGCGAAGTCCGCTACCATCTGAGAGGCTCCCTGCCTCACGGGATGGCCGTGGCCGAAGCACATGGTCTCAAACTCCAGCCCGGCCAGCTTGCGTATGGACTGCAGCTCCAGTGGTATATCCGCCGTAAAGGGCATCGAGGGCAGCTTAAGCGCCCTCAACCTGGCCACCAGGTCACCCACGAAGATGAGGCTCCTGTGTCTGACATAGATGCAGATGCTGCCCGGTGTATGCCCGGGCGTGTGAATTATTCTCATGCCGCCCATAACTGGCAGTTCATCGTCGTCCTCAACCTGGTTGTCCACTCCGCAGGGCTCGGTCTTGAGGATTTTATTCACCGTACCCGACATGCGGCGAAGCCAGTCCGGCCGGAAGGGCCCCGGCTGCGGCAGGCGGCCCTCTATATAGGGGGCGTCCGCCTTATGTGCGGTAACCGTGGCGCCGGTAATGGCCTTGAGCTCTGCCAGCCCACCCGTATGGTCAGCATGATGGTGGGTGATGATAATATTGGAGATCCTTGAAGGGGAAAATCCCAGCCCGTATATGCGTCTTAGTACCTGCCTGTATTTGCTCTTGAATCCCGTATCGACCAGAGTCAGCTCGCCCTCGGTCGATATCAGGTAGACTCCCGCACCCAGGTCGGCCTGGTCCCACAGCCCGCTGAGCTTATAAACGCCGGGTATGACTTCCATTTCATTAAATTGTACCAGACCCGACCCGATATTTGGACGGTGCCGCCTGTTATGATATCGTTTTACTGTATTCCATTTAAGGAGCCGGATGTGAAAATTGACGACCTGCGCAGCCTCAGGGACATGCATTTTGACAAGGAAGAATACCGTGCAGCGCTGGATAACTGCGACGACCTGCTGAAGCAGTTTTCTGACGCCGTCAGCTTCGACGACCACTTCAAGAACGGGCTGTGCCACTTCAAGCTCAACGAGGATGCCCTGGCCGTCTCATGCTTTGAAAAAGCGTTGAAGATGGAGCCTGAAAACCTGCTGGCCATCACCAACATCGGTATCTGCCTTTTTAACCAGGGAAAGCTGGAGGAGGCATTCCTGGCCTTTAACCGCGCCATGAAGATTAACCCCAACGTCTTTCCGCCCTGGTACTACATTGGCCTGCATTACCTCAAGATTTTCCAGGACAGCGGCGACCTGCCGGCCATGGAAAAGTTTGTCAACTGCTTCCGCGTGGTGCTGACCCAGGCGCCGGACTTCGGCTCGCTCCCCATCTTTGATCCAAACAAGGACGTGCAGTACGGCCTGGATACTTTTATCCTGCTGCACAGTGACGTGCCCGATATGAGCGTGGACGAGGTGACGGCCCTATAACGGCAAACGGTTCTGCAGCCCTTCTCCGGCCAGCTCCACCAGCCTTTTTATGATCTCCACCATGCCGCCGGTGTCCTGGCCGCAATATTCCTCCAGATCCTGCCTTATTTGCTGCCTTGCCTCCGGGCTGGCGCTGCCGTAGACAGCTTTCATAAAGGCCACACCGGCCAGTTTGCCGTCGTCGATGGCCAGCCCCTCATAGCTGATGCCGGTGAGGGCCGGCATCACTTTTTTAAGCGATGCGCTGCCTTTCTGGTCGGGATGATAATACTGGAAGCTGGAGAAAGGTTTGAGCAGGTCCACCGTCCTGTCCTGCAGTCCCTCAATCCATTCTCTGTACTCAGGAAAAGCCTCGGCCAGCTCGGCCAGCACCTGCTTCTCAAACGGTGCGTGGTAGGCGACGATGCTGCCTTTGTCCCCCAGCGACTTTTTGAGGGCGGCCAGCAGGCCCGGCCTGGGGTCTCCCTGGCCTTCCGCCAGGTAGCCTGATTGTACCGGCTCTAGGCCGTGTTCCGGCACGACGTGCAGCGAGAACTGGAAAGGTATCTGCTGGTAAGGCCTTGTCCCTTCGAACATGGGTATGGCTGTTGCAAAAGTCTCAAAATCCAGGTAGTAGACCGGGTATTGAAGAGAGCTGAGGAAACTTTTAATTCCCTCCCGGTTAACGTGCGGCTCACCGCTGGTGACGCAGTTGACCTGTATCTGCTGCCGGCCGTTCAGGCCGTACCCTGCCGGGATGTCCCTCAGCTGGACGATGCCCTTCTCATACATCTCAAAGCACTTCTTACCACCCCAGTGAAGGTCGAAGATGCTGTGCTCGGGCAGGAAAGCCCAGCAAACTTCCTGCATGGGGCACTCATATGGATCGGAGCAGTAAGGCCCGATGCCCACCTCGGGGCGCTGCTGCTGCGCCATGACCGCCAGTATTTCGTTTACCTTTTCCTGCAGGCCGGCGCTGTATTCGCTTACCCGGCTGGTGATCTCCTCTATTATAAAAAGCTGCAGCGGGTCTATCTCCCCGTGCCTGACGTATCTATTGTTGATATAAGCGACCTTGCAGCTGCGAATTTTCAGCCCGGCATTCTCGCAGCACAGCCGCTGGAAAGCCACGTCCCAGATGTTAACGTCCTTCACGGATGTTGCACTCTTGACCTCTATGATGTCCCATTCGCCGTCCCCGGCAGGGTCGAGTATATCGCAGCGGCAGTAAATATTGCCTGCCAGTATTCCTGCTTCAAACAGCGTTTTACCGCTGCTTAAATTCTCCTGCGTTGCTTTCACATTGGTAGCCATGTCGTCCGTCGGCATTTGCAGGCCGCCGGGGAACAGGCTCCTGGCCAGGTCGCCCACCTTATGCCCCTGGTCAAAGACAAACTGCATGGCAGCATCGGGCGGCGGTATTATCTGGGGTTCATGTAACTGGGTCCAGAGATACTTATGGCACTGCAGACCGTAGAGAAAGCTGGTCTTGGAAAGGACGGTAAGGGACATATCTCAACAACTCCTTCAGCCTCGGCAGGCCGGTCAGGGGTGCCTGCTTAAACCCGTAACTATCGCCTTTCGGTACTTTAGAACAACCGATGGCGGATGTCAATAGGTTTTTTTGACCACCCCACTCCCTGCCCTCTCCCGCCAGGGACCCCGATATAATCGGGGTTCAACGCCTGCGATGATATGTCATTGCGAGGAGTCTCGATAGAATCGGGACGACATGGCAATCTCAAGGCAATAAGTACGGCTTTATAACTGGCATCCCTCTCCAGCGCCTGCCCGGTTATTCTTCTTGGAATTTATAGCCCGGAGCTTTAAAATATCCCGTGACTCAAAAACATATTGCCAGCGTTACTGCCTTCGCCGGCAAGGGCGGCGTGGGCAAGACCACATGCGCCGCCGCGGCAGCCCTTTACTCGGCCTCAGAAGGACGGAAAACGCTGGCCATTTCCACCGATGCCACTCCCTCGCTGGCCCATATCTTCGAGCTGCAGGCAAATCCCGGCCCCAACCGCGTTGCTGACAACCTGTATTTTCAGGAGATCGGGCAGCAGGAGGCGGGCCGGATGTGGGAGGACAGGTTCGGGCGGGATGTCTATCAGGTTTTTTCCTCACTGGTGGACCTGGACTACCCGGAGTACGTGGAATTTATGACCTCGGTGCTTCCCGGCCTGGCCGAGGAATTCACGGTGGACTACATCCGCCAGCTGGCCGAGGGCGGCCGGTATGAGTCCATTGTCTGGGACACGGCGCCGCTGGGGCAGACGCTGGCTCTGCTTAACACCCCGGCTCTGCTGACAAAGCACCTCCGCATGGCGCCTCGCATCTACACACGTCTGAAGGCAGGCAAAGGCACAAAGGAGCCCATACTGGATATCATCCGCCGCTGGGAGACGCTCTCATCTTCAGATATGCATTTCCTTAGAACCGGGGTGGTCTTCAACATAGTGGCCATCCTCGAGGCGCTGGCAGTGGAACAGCTGGAAAGCATTTTCAGCCAGATGAAGGAGCACAATTTTCAAATGGGACGACTGATCGTAAATAACGTGGTCAGGTCGGCCGACTCTCCCTTCCTTCGAGAGAAATCCGCCCAGCAGCAATCTTATTTGAAGACCATCCGCGGCAGGTACGCCAGCCTTCCCCTGACGGAGATACCCCTGCTTCCGCACGAGGTAAAAGGTATGACCCGGATAAAAGAGATAGCCTCAGCCCTTTTTGGTTAAACTACATCCCGATATTATCGGTACCGAGCTCCAAATAATAACTAAAGCTTATTTGTTTGGTATTTGGCTTTTGGAGCTTGGAATTTAGTGCTAGCTTCTTGTCAGTTTCCTTGTTACCAGCGGTGTGATGGCAACCAGCACTGCCAGCATGGCAAGGTAGACCAGCACCTGCAGGCCGCCGACGTAAGGGTCGCCCGTGGCCAGCCGGGCCACCAGCGCGAAGGGGGAGGGACTGATAAAGTAGGTCAGCGCAAACAGCAGCAGTATCACCAGTGAGTAGATGAACTGCGACCTCTCGCGGTCGCGGAAGAACAGCGCCACCATCAGCGCCACCAGCGCCACCAGCGCCGTGACCTCGACGGACAGCAGCAAAATCCAGCCAGCGTTTTGAATGCTGAAGCCGTTGAATCCCAACAGGACTATCCACAGCACGCACTGTATGGCGCCCACCAGCACCGAGGCGATTATCTTGGAGGCGGCAATCTGCATAATCGATACAGGCGCAGAGAGCAGCGTATCCAGCGTCTTGTTCTCAACCTCTTCGGAGATGGAGTCGATCACCATGCTGCCGGCGATGAAGGCCGGGAAGAACATGAGTATGGGGATGATGATGGTATAGAGAAACTCGTAGGTGGTGAACGGCTTGCCACGGACGTCCTGGTACCTGACGACCACTCCGTCCCGCGTGCGCAGGTAGTTCTCGTACTGTTCCATGGGCTGCTTGAGCAGCATCAATACCAGAGTGGCCTGCGCGTCCATGTCAGGCAGGACCAGCTTCATGTCCACCACACCGGTGCCGTTGTCCTGGGGAATATATACTATGGCGTCCAGCCGGCCGTTCTTGAAAGCTGTCTCGGCCCTGGTGGCATTATCGAAGGCGATGACATGGAAATTGCGCTGCTGCAGGGCGGTGACAAAGTTGCTTTTGGTGTTGCCCAGCACTCCAACATCCAGGCCCACCTGGGCGTTCTGGCCGATGGAGCCGGGGTCATAATAGACCATGATGCCCAGCAGTATGACCGAGGAGAAGGAGGCGATGAAGAACTGGATAAGTATGGCAAAGCCGATAGTCTTTTCCTTGCGCAGCGCCTTGATCTCGCGCAGCACCATGGAGTAAAAGCCTCTCATTTGAACACCCCTATCAACGAGAGGTTATACAGCCCGTGCAGCACGGACCCGGCCAGCACGGCCAGCGGGTAACTTTTAGGCCCTGCCTTCCAGGTGATGGTGCACACCACCAGCGTGCATGCCGCATGCACCAGCAAAGGCACCCACAGCACATTGCCGGCAAACACGGCCGTGGTAAAGAGCGACTCCGATATGACCTTGAGCGACATGAAAAGCAGCAACTTCTCGCCGATGAAGAAGAAAACGGCTGATACGGCTGCCAGCAGGGCCACTTGCCGCCAGTTCTTTACCAGCTTATATTCAATGGTTGTCAGCACTACGACCGACTTGGCTATCTCCTCTATTACCACGCATAGGAAAATGCACAGGCCCAGCGCCAGCGCCCTGGGCAGGTTGAACGAGATGGTGATCACCCCCATCTCCATCATAAACACCACTGGTATGAACAGCAGTGCAAATACGGCCGTTGAAACTGCCATGTGATGTTTATCCATGGCATAGTAAATGGCCTCGCGCACCTTGACATGAAGCGGGCGGAAGCTGAGCAGGTACTCCTCGTTGAAGACGCGCGTGCCCACGGTCAGCGCCAGAACGAAGATCAGCAGCATGGGCACGGCTGAAAGCATGTACTGGTAAAGCGTTATATCTACGCCGCGGTACATCTGGACGGCCAGCGTCAACGGCGAAACATAGCTGAGGTCATTGATGCCCACGAACATGGCCGGAAAGACCAAATAGCCGGTGATGCCCGTGACCGCCACCAGCGAGAAGAAGGTCTGGTCCCGGTAGGTGCGGTACTGCAGCGCCACGCCCAGGTAGATGGCGAAAATAAACAGTATGACCGGCAGGAAAATGGCTAGCGCCAGCAGCAGGTTGCCGTGCAGTATCAGCGTTATCACGATGACCACCAGCAGCGAGTAGCCGATGTAAGGCAGCATCTTGCCTATGATGACCTGCAGCGGCGTGACGGGCGCAGACATCAGTATATTGATCTTCCGGCCCAGCTTCTCTTCGATGAAGCCGCTGGTAAAGAAGATGCTGATGAAGAAGACCGGCAGTATATAGGCAAAGGCCAGCAATACCTGCGCCAGCGGTATGGGCGGATTCATCAGCGAGGGAATGATTATCTGCTGGTTCTCGGCGAACTCGGCCTTGAACTCCGGCACCAGCCGGGAGCTCTGCAGCCCGGCCAGCTGCTGCTTGACCACCTCGTCGGTGACACTGGGCACGGCCTGTTTCGGCGTGGCCGGAGCGGACGGGCCGGACTCTGGGACCTCCTCCGGGGAGGGGGTTGAAGCGGATGCCGCTTCCTCTTTTGCCCGGCTGACAATTTCCGCCAGGGTAACTGCCGAAGCCGAGCTTACGTCCCTGGAAGGCGCCTTCAGGTAGTTAATCTCCACCCTCAGCGGGAAGGCCTGGTTGAGCGGGTATTCATCGGCCAGCCTTACCAGCTCCAGCTTCTCGAGATAGGTCTTGACGGCATTGGCCGCGTACTGAGAGCGGTCGTCGCCCCGATAGTAAATCTTGCTGGCGGTTACGTAAATATCGATATTGCGTGATTTAAGCAGGGCGCTGCCCTCGGCCGCGGCGGCCGGCACAACATGAAAACGCTGGTCCGGCAGGCCGGGCGCATCCGGCGACACTCCAACAATATAGAAGTCTTTGGCCAGCACCATGCCCTGCTGATAGACCAGGAACGAGACTATGCCTGCGGCAACGAGCAGCACCACAACGGCAGCGACCATCTTGCCGCCGAAGCGGGCCCGCAGGCGCATAATTTCGCGACCTGCTATAATCAGCACATTGCGCATGACCCACTATTTTATACTGGATTAATTTAGGATGCGAGAAACGATCGTCAGTCTCGATAAAATTTCCAAGTACTACGGCGGCGTGGCGGCCGTTGACGAGCTGGACCTGCAGGTGCACAGCGGCGAGATCGTGGGCATAATCGGCCACAACGGCGCCGGCAAGACAACCACGCTCAAAATGACCGTAGGGCTGATCACGCCCACCTCCGGCAAGCTCAGCGTGATGGGACAGGACATATTTAAAAACGGGCTCAAAGTGAAGCAGTGGCTGGGCTACCTGCCGGAAGAGAACCCGCTGTACGAGAACATGACGGCCCAGGAGTACCTGGGCTTCTTCGCCGATATCTACGGCCTGCCGCGCAAAAGCGCCAGGGAACGCGGCCAGGAACTGCTGGAATCGCTCAGGCTGGAAGCGGATAAAAAGCTGATCGGCGAAATGTCCAAGGGCATGAAGCGCAAGGTGGCCATCGCCCGCACACTCATTCATGACCCCAAACTACTGATACTGGACGAGCCGAACTCCGGCCTGGACCCGCTCACCTCCTTCTTCATCATCGACTACCTGAAAAAGCTGCGGGGAGAGGGCAAGACCATCGTGCTCAGCGCCCACAACCTGTTCCACGTCGAATACATCTGCGACCGGGTCGCCATCATCAAGCGCGGCAAGCTCATAGTCTTCGATACTATGGAGAACATACGCAAAAGCCTGGGCAAGCGTGAGTTCGAGATAGTCTTCAAGTCGGATGACAGGCTGGACTACAGCATCAAGGACGGCAACTATTTCTTCAAAACGCCGGACATAGAGGAGATGGCCGGCCTGCTGCGCAAGATTTCAGACAACAACTGGGCGCTGGTTGACCTGGCCATCAAGCAGTCGGCGCTGGAAGATATCTACCTGGATATCATGAGCGACGAGAAGACCTGAACCAGCTTCTCTGAAATCTCGAGCTTGAAGCTCTCCATCCCAAGCGCCAATTCGCTATCAGAATTTATAGAATTGTTTGGATCTTGGAGCTTGGAATTTGGGATTTAAAGCGGACCGCTGGAGGCAGTCCGCTTTATTTAATCTATCTTCTTGAACAGCTTGCCCGCTGCACCGCATACCGGGCACTTGTCAGGCGCCTCTCTCTCGTGGGTATAGCCGCATACCGGGCAGACGTAATACGAGTAGCTCTCCTTGCTCTTGCCCAGGCCGTCCAGCATGTTTTTATAGAGCTTGGCATGCACCTGCTCAACCTCGTTAGCCCGCCAGAAGCTTATCTGTGCATCCTGGCGTCCCTCGGCCTTGGCCAACTCTATCATGCCAGGGTACATGCTGGTGAACTCGTAGGTCTCGCCGCCGACGGCTTCCTGCAGGTTCTCAGACGTGCTTTTGACACCCTTCATGGCCTTGAGGTGCGCAATGGCATGAACTGTCTCGGCCTCTGCAGCCGCTCTGAATAGTTTGGCCGCCTGCGGGAATCCTTCTTTATCGGCAGCCTCAGCAAAGGCCAGATACTTGCGGTTGGCCTGGGACTCTCCGGCAAAGGCAGCTTTGAGCGCGTCATCTGTCTTGGACATGGCAGTTCCTCCTTGACCCTTCTATATTATTGTCAATGTTACCAATCCGCCTCCCGGCTGGTAACGACTTTTGTCACAACCCCGCCGCTAAAGGGCCAGGGCAAAGTTGAGGTAAAGCTGTGCGGCCTGTATCACCTGGTTGAAGTTGACCGACTCTTCAGGAGTGTGGGCCGTCTCAAGCCGGCCCGGGCCGAAGATGATGGGATCCACACCCGCGCCCCACAACACGTTGCCATCGGAGTGGCTGCGGAAGTCCTGCGTCTCCCAGGGTATCTTCATATACTTGCAGACGTCCCGCAGCCGGCGCACCAGCGGCCTGTCCTGAGAGATGCGGTAACCCGGGTGCGTATTCTCAAAGCGTATATAAGCGTCCAGCGAAGGTATTTCCTTGCCGGCATTCTCCACCAGCTGCTCTAGTTCGGCTTTCAACACGTCCATGCGGGAATCCGGGGGAAGGTGCAGGTCCAGCCAGGCCTCACAGGTATCCGGCACGACAAAGCCGCCGGGAAACCCTGAGAGCTGGCGTATGTTATAAACAAGTCCGCTGGACACCGACGTTGCATAGCCGGTAACATCCAGCAGCAGCTTGAGCATGTTTTCGATGGCGTTCTGCCCCAGCTCGGGCATGGAGGAATGCGCCTTCTTGCCGCGCGTACGCAGCAGCACCTCGAGGTAACCGTAGTGCCCCAGGCAGGGCACCATATTGGTCGGCTCGGCCACCACGGCCCAGGGGAAGCGGTACTCTCGCATCAGGGTTTTGGCCCCGTCGCTCTCTTCCTCTTCACCAACCACCAGCGCCAGGCCTACCGAGGGGAAGCGCGCCGTTTTCTGCGCCATGACTGTAAAGGCCTCTATCATGGCCGCACAGCCCGCCTTCATGTCCGAGCTGCCCAGCCCGAAGGCACGGTCCTCTTCCTCCGAGAAGCCGAAGTCGTCCAGGTCGTGCGCCGTTATGGTATCCAGGTGGCCGACGAAGCACAGGTCCACCTCATCCGTTTTGGGAGGAAGTACCACTATGTTGTAACGGTTCTCGTCGACCTCCTGCCTCTTAACATTCAGGCCTGCAGCTTTAAGGTAGTCTTCGGTAAACTGCAGCACCTCCTCCTCTTTGCCTGACGGGCTGTAAATATCCACCAGGTCCTTGAGGAGCTTCTTGAGCCTTTGCGGCTGTACCTCAGCTGCTGCGCCTGCTGTCGTTCCCATTCTTCTTGTTCCGCCCGCCGCGCTTCTTTTCCTTTTCCTTTTGTTGCTCTGTGGCGGCGGGATTATAGGTCATATATATATGCTGTTGCGGGCTGCCGAAGCCCTTCGACCTGAAAAAGTGCAGGGCAGGCAGGTTGTCCGCTTCAGTATCCACCAAAAAGATGCGTACTCCGTCCTCCATCATTTTATCAGTGAACTTATTGAAAAGCTTGCCCGCCACTCCCATTCGCTGAAACTCCGGCGCCACAACCAGCCACACCAGGTATCCGTATTTCCAGGCCGATTTCTTTTTCACCACCACATTTCCCAGGGCAAAACCGATGATCTGGCCCTCCAACTCCGCCACCAGGCAGTAGTCCGTGTCGGCGTTGAACATCGATATGACCTCGAACTCGTCCCAGGTGCGGTAAAGCGTGGGCGTCTTTTCAGCCGTGAATACCTGCTCTCCCAGATGGAACACCGCCGCAATATCATCGACGGACATGTCCCTTATTTCGATTTCCAGTCTTCGTTTACCTCCGTTTTCCTCCGTATCAGGTGAATCCCTATGCGACTTTTTCGAATTACCATCCGACCGCCGTGCGGCGCCGTTACTCATAAAACCTCCAGTATTAGGGTATCATGACGGAATGCCAGAAGGATAGTTGTACAGAAGGCCTGCCGGGGCTAGAACTGGTAGCCCAGCGCCCTGGCTTTATCGTAGCACTTCTTGGCTTCGGCATCGCGATGCAGGCTCTCCAGCGTTAGCCCTTTGGAGTACCAGAGCGCGGGATTTTGCGGGTCAAGAGACAGGCCCTTGTCAAAGGCAACCAGCGCTTCATCGTAGCGTCTCAGCTCGTGCAGGGCCTTGGCCCTGTAGCCCCAGGCCTTGGAGTTATTTTGACTGATGGAGAGAGCCTTGTCCGCAGATGTTATGGCCCGATCATATTCCTTATTCAGCACTTCCAGGTTAGCCCGCATGGCCCAGTAATCGGCGTTGCTCCCGTCCAGCGAGGTGGCCCTTACATAGCAGGGCAGCGCATCGCTGTACTTCTTCTCGGCCAGATATATCAGGCCCCTGGTGCTCCAGTATGACGCCACGTTGCCGTCGAGCTCAATAGCCTTGTCTACGCTCTCCATGGCCTTGTCATACTGGCCCTGGTCATAGCAGGAGAGTGCCTTGTTGCCCCAGGCATCTGCAAATTTCGGATCGAGTGAAATGGCCTTGTCATAGGCCTCGATTGCTTTGTCAGACATATTTACGGCATCCAGGGTCTGACCCTTGTTAAACCAGATGGCAGGATTTGTAGGGTCCTGCTCCAGCGCGCTTTCAAAATAGCTGCCCGCCGTCTGGTAGTCGCCGGCTTCATAGGCCGCCATGCCTTTTTCATTCAGGTTGGCAGCTTCCGGCTTGCTCTGATAGCTCTGCCCGGCCGGCTTGCAGGCCGCCACGGACAGCGTAATTACCACCAGTGCCAGGCAGGCCAGGCCAAAGATAATATTACGTTTAGAATGGGAAAAACGAGAGCTCATGTGGTTTCCTTAATCAGCTTATTTTTGCCCCCGGATACGGTTCCCGGGTCCGGCTTCAAGCGTCAATTTTAGCACCGCTTTTCCAGCAAGTAAATTAAAGGCCCGTGGATTACCAACTGGTTCCGAGTGGTACTAAAAGGTTATTGACACTCAGAAGCCGGCGTAATGTATCATTTACGCAATTGCAGGGGTCATTGAAATTAAACCCGGTTCAAGGCACAATAGTACTGCAACGTGCTGGAAAATCCGGCCAGATGATGCTGAAAAAGAATAATCCGGCTCTCCGGGCAGTGCCCGCAGACTCATACAATAGGGGAGGACTATATGCTTAACAGGCTTGTCGGCTTACTGTGCGCCGTATCTTTGCTAGCAGTCTTTGTCACGCCTGTCCTGGCCGAGGGACCTATGCCCGGTCCCATCGGCGAACAATACATAGCAGTTTCCACCGGTGGGGCCACCAGTGTAACGGAATCATCGGCCATATTAAATGGCTACCTGGAATCGCTGGGCCCTTATTCCACGGTGCTGGTGTGGTTTGAGCTTTCCAACGGCCAGACCACCGGACAGCAGGCTATGAGCGCTCCGGGCAGTTTCAGCGCACGTGTCAGCAGCCTCTCCTCCGGCACCACTTATTCCTTCAGGGCGGTAGCCATGTCCACCTTGATCGGCGGGCAGAAAGCCGACGGTTCCTACATGGACTTCACCACCCAGCACACGGTGCCACAGGCCCCGATCGAGGTGTCCACCAGCTCGGCCTCCGATGTCACCTCAACTTCGGCCGTGCTCAGGGGATATCTTTCCGGCATGGGCCCTTATACGACGGTTACCGTGTCATTTAACTGGGGCAACAACACGGCCCTGGGCAACACCACCGGCAGCCAGGTGCTCTACGGGCCAGGCCCCTTCAGCATTCCCGTTTCCGGGCTGGCGCCAAATGCCACCTATTACTTCCGTGCTGTGGCCCGGCCGGACGTTGTAGGCGTTTCCCCGTCCTACGGATCTATCAGCAGTTTCAGCACCTCCGGCGGGGGCACTCTGTCCGTCAGCACCGGGGCGCCGTCTAATGTGACCAGCAGCTCAGCCAGCATCACAGGATACCTGGATTCACTGGGCGGCTACCGTAACGCTTATGTCTGGTTTGAATGGGGCCCAACCACCTCCTACGGCCAGACCACGGCCATGCAGACCCTTTACTCGCCCGATACCTTCAGCATGAGCCTGCAAGGGCTAAACTCGGGCACGCTCTATCACTACAGGGCCCTGGCCGTGCCCAGCGCTGCCGGCGCACCCACGGTACACGGCTTTGACGCCACCTTCACCACAACATCTTCACCGGGTGTGAGGGTCAGCACCACCAGCGCCAGCAATGTCTCGGCCAAGACGGCCACCTTCAACGGGTACCTGACCTCCACCGGTTCGAGCAACAGTGTTTACGTATGGTTCGAATACGGCACTGATACTACCTTCGGCAATTCGACACCGCGGCAGGTGGTAAACATGCCGGGAGGCTTCAACTACAGTATAGGCACACTGCAGCCCGGCCTGACCTACTACTACCGGGCGGCAGCCTTTGCCAACGGCGTCAATACCTACGGGCAGTACAGCACCTTCCAGACAGCAGGAGGAGCCCCGGTCAACATTATGACCAACGCTGCCAGCAATATTAGCGCCAATGCTGCAACTTTGAACGCCTATATCAACTCGCTGGGTAACGTAAGCTCCATACAGTTCTGGTTTAACTGGGGCCCCTCTCCCAGCTACGGCAAAATAACTGAATATCAGACGGTTACCGCGGCCCAGGCCGTGTCGGCCCAGATAACCGACCTGACAGCCGGCTTGAACTATTATTACCAGGCCATGGCTCAAACTCCGGACGGCACCAAAATATACGGCTCGCAGCAGATTTTCTCCACTGTGGCCAAGTCCAGCATCTCCGTCACCACATCTCCCGTCAGCGCCGTTACGTCTTCCACAGCCGTCCTGAACGGTGTGCTGAATAACCTTGGCAATACATCCAAGGTGCAGGTATGGTTTGAGTACGGCACCACGGCGGATTACGGCAACTCGACCGAGCTGCAGACCCTCTACAATCCCGGCACATTCAGCTCGGCGGTTACCGGGCTTGCTCCCAGCAGGACATATTACTACCGCGCAGTGGCCCTCAATCCCACCGCAGGAGGGAAGTCCGTCAACGGCGCGGCCACCATGTTCACCACATCGGGCGGCGGGCCGGGGCCCGGGCCCTCACCCTCACCCATCCCTGATATCCCGCCTTTTGTCTGGCTTATCATGGGCGGCTTCCTGGTCATCATTATCATACTGATCATCCTGCTGGCAGGCAGACGTTAAACCTGCAGACTACTTAAAAGGAGGCGCTTTGACAAGCGCCTCCTTCTGTTATCGCTTCCAAGCTGCACATGTTTATGGGCAAATACAGTTCAGTGCTATAATTATTTATCTGACTGCCCGCTTTCCAGTAAAAAAATGAAGAACGGCAAAATATATTTCATAGACGTCACCAACCGGGATGGGGTCCAGACCGCCAAGCTCAGCCTGTCCAAGCTCCAGAAGACAATGATCAACATGTACCTGAACGACTTCGGGGTTTTCCAGTCTGAGTTCGGATTTCCCACCACGGACCACGAGACGAACTACCTGCGGGCCAACCTGGAGCTGGCCCGTCTGGGCGTGCTCAAGCCCATCAGGCTGAGCGGCTGGATCAGAGCGACCACAGAGGACGTGGAAAAGACCTATGAAATGGTGCCGGAAATAGAATACCTTAACCTTTCCACTTCAACTTCGGACCAGATGATCCAGGGCAAATACAAGGGAAGAAAGTCCCGGATAGATGTGCTGGAGCAGGCCATGGAAGCAGTCAGGATCGCTAGAAAGAAGGGCGCAAAGGCTGTGGGAATTAATGCCGAGGATGCCTCCCGGACTGACATTCACTTCTTGCTGGATTTTGTTAAAGAAGCCAAAGAGGCGGGGGCAGACAGGTTCCGCTATTGCGATACGCTGGGATACGACAACCCGTTTTCTATCTATGACACCATCGGTAACGTAGTTAAGGATGGCGGGATGCCGGTTGAGATACACTGCCACGGCGATCTGGGCATGGCGGTAGCCAACTCACTGGCGGGCGCCAGGGCGGCAGTCGACGCCGGCCAGGATGCCTATATCAACACAACCGTGAACGGAATTGGTGAGCGTGCAGGCAACGCCGACCTGGTCTCCTGCGTGCTGGCCCTGATGAAATCCAAGGGCTTTGCCGAGAAATATAAGCTGGGCGGGAATATTGTACTCAGCAATGCCTTCAAGCTGGCTAAATACGCCGCCTACGCCTTCAGCGTTCCCATACCTATTAATCAGCCGGGCGTGGGTAACAACGCTTTCGCACATGCCTCGGGCATACATGCAGACGGGGTTCTCAAGGATCCTGAAAACTATGAGCTATACAACTACGAGGAGCTGGGAAGGGGCAAACCGGAGCTGGTGGAGACCGGGCGCATGATCACCTCCGGCGAATATTCTGGCATATCGGGATTCAGCCATATAATGGGCAAAATGGAGGTCTCGTTCGCCAACGCCAGCGAGGCCCGCAAGATTCTCGAGCTTGTCAGGTACGCCAACGTGGAAGCGCAAACACCGCTGGTGGAAGACGAACTGCTGTTCATAGCCAAATACCCCGAGATCGCCAAGAAGCTCCTCACCCTCACGCCCCTGGCCTGATTTACAAGCCGGCTCACTAGACATCACTACTGTGTTGTTGCGGCAGATGTGCTCACTTCCTTGAATGCCTGCTCCATAGCGGTAGAGATTTTATCTACAGAGACATTCAATATATCAGCCATCTTACTATAGACCTTTTGCATCATATCTGATTGCCCCTGGAAACCGCCGCCGGAGGGAGGTTGGCCTTGCTGGCCGCTCACTGAAGGAGGCTGTGGTGGCGGTTCTGACTGGCCTGCGCTCCCGGACGGATGCTGGGGCGGCTGTCCTGACTGGCCTGCGCTCCCGGAAGGATGCTGCGGAGTCTGGTAGGAGTCGCCGGATGGCCGCTCGCCAAATACGGATTTTTGCGCCTGTTCAAAAGCACTGATGAAAGTGTCCGATGAAACGCCAAGTATGGCAGCAGCCCTGGTCAGGACTTTGCTCATATTCTTTCCACCCGGCGGTCCGCTTTGTATATGCGAAGCACTTGTGTCCGCTGTATTTCCTGTGCCTGAAGTATTCCCTTGAGTTGATGCTGGTTCTGTTGACGACGGTTGCTGTGCAGGCACAGCACCGTTGCAGGCAGGCAAGGTTAGGCCGGCCAGTAAGATCAGGCCAATTATAACCAATGCCGCCGCGGCAAATCGTTTTGACATAAAATCCTCCATAAACAATGAGATTTACACGGCCCATGTTAAAGATTAAATATTAAAATCTTATTAAATTGAAGCTAAATAATTTCTTAATATTCTTCTGCTAAATTCAAAATACAAGCTTGTGCCTCCTCTAATGTAGAAGGTGCTTCCAGTTGTTGGAGGAAGCACCTTCTACGTTGAAGAAGCCAGACGCTGCGAATCAAGGAGAGCAGGGGCCGAACTTTCTACAAGGTATCGATAGGTATTAGAATTATGAGAGTGCCTAACAAGACTATACTGGTCGTCGATGATGACCCGAAGACTGTGGAGCTGGTCAAACTCTACCTGGAACGTGACGGCTACAGCGTAATTACCGCCTACGACGGGCTGGAGGCTATTCGCATTTTCAGGGAAAGGCAGCCGCACCTGGTCATACTGGACCTGATGTTGCCGGCAGTCGACGGCGTTGAGATCTGCCGCATACTGCGGGCGGAGTCGGAGGTTCCCATCATCATGCTGACGGCCAGGACCCAGGAACAGGATAAGACTACCGGGCTTGATACCGGCGCAGACGACTACGTCACCAAGCCCTTCAGCCCGGGCGAACTGGCCGCACGCGTGCGCGCCATTTTCAGGCGCCTGCCGGTGGAACGGGGCCCGACTGAAATCAAGTATGGTGATTTCATCATGAACTTCCCCAAGCGGAACGTATTCCTAAGGGAAAGACGGCTGGCCCTGACGGCGGTAGAATTCAAGATACTCTCGGCGTTCTTAAAGGAGCCGGGCCGTGTCTTTGACCGCGCCGAGCTTATAGACAAAGCCTTCGGCTACGATTTTGAGAGCTTTGACCGGGCAATCGACGTCCACATCTTCAACCTGCGCCATAAAATTGAGCCCGACCCCAAGCACCCCCGTTATATTAAGACGGTCTACGGAGCGGGTTACAAGCTGGCCGAATCGTAATATGAGATACAGCCTGCAATTTCGCCTCATACTGGCCTTCACACTGGTCATACTTTTAACCGTAGCAATAATATTTTTTGCCCTCTGGCGGACTACAATCAACCAGGTCCACATGTTCAGCGAGAGGCTGGAGCGCGACCTTTCGGGGCGGATACAGTTCGAACTGGCCGACTACTATATGGCCTACGACAACTGGGACGGCGTCCAACCTCTGGTTGAAGAGATCGGCAGCCAGTCACGTCACAGGGTAATCCTTACGGATACGGGCGGCAGCATCATCGCCGACTCCTCGAAAGAGTCTTCAAAAGAAGTGGTCAACCTGGAGGGATACACAGGTCGTCCGATAGTCCTGGGCAGCGCATCGCAGCTATCGCTGAGGCGACAGCTTACTGGGCTGCCGACCGGCCAGTCGGGCCAGCCTCCCCAGCCAGCGGAACAACCCCCCCAGGCTACAGGGCAGCCGCCTGAACAGCCGGGAACAATCGGATATGTGTTTATTATGCCCCTGGTGCAGCCAGCGATAGGCTTTACGGCGCTGCAGATAATGTACAACGAAATCGGCCGCTATTTTATCCTCGGGGCCTGCCTGGCTGTTGTAGTGGCCATTGGACTCACATTTTTCCTATCACGGCGCATCCTCTCGCCGGTCAAGGCGTTAACCACGGCGGCCCAGCAGCTGGGAAAAGGCGACTTCTCGCAGCGCGTTGCCATCAGCGACAGCAGCGAGCTGGGAGAACTGGCGTCCACGTTTAACTCCATGGCCCATGACCTGCAGCGCGACGAGCAGCTCAGAAGGGACATGGTGGCCGATGTCGCTCATGAGCTCAGGAGCCCGCTGACCAATGTCAGGGGTTACCTGGAAGCCATCCGTGATGACGTCGTGAAGCCCAGTGAAAAGACTATAGATTCTATCTACGATGAGACTATGCTCCTCTCCAGGTTGATCGACGACCTGCAGGAGCTGAGCCTGGCCGATTCCGGCGAGCTAAAGCTTTACCGGGAGGACGAGAACGTATCAGGCCTGATCGAGCAGGCAGTCTCCGCCGTAAGGTCGCGGGCCGAGGAAAAGGGCCTGACGATCTCTGCGGACATGGCCGCAGAGCTGTCAACAGTCAATATCGATTTCCTGCGCATAAAACAGGTGCTGCTTAACCTGCTGGAGAACGCCATCGTACACACGCCTGCCGGCGGCAAAATAACGGTCGATGCCGCTGCGCAGGGCGATATGGTTGAGATAGGCGTTACCGATGATGGGGAGGGCATCCCACCTGAGGAGCTTCAAAACATCTTTGAACGCTTTCACCGCGTGGACAAATCCCGCTCACGGTCGACCGGCGGAACAGGCCTGGGCCTGACAATCGCACGGTACCTGGTTGAGGCGCACGGCGGAAAGATTCAGGTATCCAGTGAGCCGGGCCAGGGAAGCCGGTTCTTTTTTACGGTGCCTGTGAGCAAATAATTGCTATAATATATGCCGGTTTGATTAATTTGATTGCTACGACCGAATCAGCAGCATGCCCTAATAAAATATTAATCTTTTCCTGTTATTGTGCCTGGAATGCGTAAAATTTTTAAGAACTTCTCAATTCCTGCGATTGCGGGAATTCTGATACTTTCAACTGCTTGCAGCTCCGGGACAGCTGCCACCGGCGGGGCGACCACCAGCAGGCCCGTCACCATTCAGCGGGGCAGCCTTTCAGTGACTGTCTCTGTGGACGGCAGCCTGAATATGCCCAATAATTTCGACCTGCACTTTGGCGCCCCGGGCAACGTGAAGGACATCTTTGTCAAAGAGGGAGATTTCGTAAAGGCCGGCACAATCATGGCTACGCTTGACGATACGCAGCAAGCCCTGGCTATCAGGTCGGCCAATAATTCGGTGCAGAGCGATTTAAGCAATCTCTACGAAACCGTGCCCCGGCTGCCGCAGTTTCAAGCCAATGTGGCGTATTATCCGGCTGTTGATCCCCTTACCGGTAAAACAGCGTGGGCCGATGTGCCATTGTCGGACCCGCTAAAAAATGTGGATCCAGCCTCACCGGCATATGGCCAATTATCAAACTTAATCGGCCTGCAGCTGCCCGTCGGTTTCCCCTCCTATTATCCCAGTGAGGCCGCGCTGATCGCCTACGGCTGGGCACAGAACGAGATTGAGCTGGCGAATAATATGTTCCAATCCGGTGACTACTCATCAGCCGCCTCCCGGCTTTATATAGCATTATCAGACCTTGATTCCTGCGCTCAAATTATGCTGGATGCCGTAAACAATCCACAGTCCGGGCTGGGCAACATGGCGCCCTTTGTCCCCGACGATTCTCAGTACACTGTTTCTCCCGAGCTGATACTGGAGCAGCCGGCCCAGGTGCCGCTGATAGTGGAGCTGCGCGGAGTCGTCAAACTGATAAATCAATATCGCCAGGATGTTCAGACGGTGATGAACCTGACCAAGCAGGGCCAGTATGATGAAGCGGGCAGTCAATTTCAGACCATTCTGGATAGCGCCGGCAAGGTCGGCTCAGCGGTAGCCCAAAACGTCAACTTCATCAAGACCAATGGCAATACGGACATCTACGGGAGGAGCATCTGTAATTATTTCTTCCAGGCTGCGACTAAGAAGCTCGATTTAGCCAAGAAAGGCCTTGAGAACGGCGGCGTCAATTCAACCGACCTGGCAATTAACCTTGTGCTGGCAGAGCACGATATGCAGCTCTGCAACGCCATTCTGGGAACCAATGACTACGTGTTGCAGCACGGGCTTTCAATGCAGGCTCAGCAAAATAACAACCTGAAACTGGCCAGCGACCTGGTCAATCTGAGAGACAGGCAGCTCGACTTCATAAACACGGCTATACTGGCGCCGGTGGATGGCATTGTGACGCTGGTCAACGTTAAGAAAAATGACGTTCTTTCAAATATAGATTATGCCTCCAAGGGCGATATCAAAATGGTGGATACCACTCAGATAGAATTCAAGGGAACGGTGGATGAGATCGATATTACCAAGATCAAGGCCGGCCAGAGAGCCAGCATCTCGGTTGATGCAGTGCCAAACAAAACTTTCCCCGGCACCGTCTCATTTATATCGCCTTTCGGCACACCGGACAGTAACAATGTAGTTAAATTCAATATAACTGTGGTACTTGATCCCACGGATATAGCCCTGAAAGGCCAGCTGACCGCCACTGCGGAAGTATCAGTCAGCACGGCGGAAAATGTGCTGCTGGTCCCTCTTGCGGCAGTAACTACGGGTGCAAACGGCGTCACCACGGTCAATTTGCTTGACACAACTACCGGCAAGCCAGAAAAAAGGACGATTACCCTGGGCAGCAAGAGCCTGCAGATGGCAGAGGTGCTGACCGGCCTGAAAGAAGGGGACAAGATTGTTATCGAGGAGAAAACAACCGGGGCACCAATTAGTACCAGACCCCCGGGCTCTGGAGGTGGAGGGCCTCCTCCCGGTAGATAACGGGCATGAAAAATACGAGTCTTAAAATTTTACTCACAGCTGTATGCCTGGTTACGCTGCTGGCCGGTTGCACTGCTGCCGGGGGCACAAAAGCCTCAAGCACGACTCAGCCGGTTGAGGTCAAGCGCGGCAACCTGGATATAACCGTAACCACTGACGGCAACCTGAGCATGCCCAACGCCTACAACCTTTCTTTCGGCACACAGGGTCAGGTCACCAGCGTCCTGGTAAACGAGGGCGACTACGTGAGACAGGGTGCCTTGCTGGCCACCCAGGATCCGTCTTCCCAGATAGATGCCATTAAGACCGCACTGTTCAGCATTCAAACAGCTCAGAATAACCTGACCCTGCGGAACGCACAGGGATGTTATTTGCCCTGGAGCTACCCCGACTTGAGCCTTTCCCGCATGTCAGACGAGGCGCAAAACGATATAAACACTGCCGTGGGCTATTTTAATCAAGGGAAATATAAGGATGCCGGATACTGGCTGATTATGACCTACTTTGACATCGAGGTCTGCCAGAATCTCATCCAGACCAGGCCGAACGCCGCCCAACTGGCCGGCGCCCAATCAAACTCGCTCTACTATCCCGATCCGTATGCCGGCAGTTCAGTAGCGTTGTCCCGGTACAACCAGCAGGTCGTCGATTACCTGGGCGGTTATCAGCAAAAATTAATGAGCATAAGTTCCGATATGAAAATGGGCAACTATCAGAAAATAGCGCCCCAGTTTGACGCCGTCAGCCAGGAAGTATCGGAAGTTGCCCAGGCGGCAAAAAGCACCATGCCCGTGCACAGCAGAATGATCTACGAATACGCCGACACCCAGTCCAGCACCGATTTCCTGCAATCTTCCCTGCGCGCGGTACAGGACCTGCAGAACTACCTGACCAGCGATAACTCCTCCCCGGTTGAGGCAGCCAAGCAGTTATATACGGCCACACTCAACCTTCAGGTTGCACACGATGTGCTGGAAACACAGACACTTATTTTCGAAGCTGGCGGAAATATAAACTGGCAGACAATTCAGCAATACAACATTGCAGTCCAGAGGGCTGAAATTTCCCTCTATCAGGCCAAGCAGAATATCATGCAGACCGTGATCATGGCCCCCGCTGACGGGTTCATCGTTGCCGTTAATGCCAGGGTGTCAGCCGTGACTTCAGCGCAGAACTACTCCTCAACTACCGCCATACAGCTGGTTGACACGAGCTACGTCAGATTTATCGGCCAGGTCGATGAAATAGACATCATGAAGGTGACGCCCGGGGAAAACGCCACCGTTACCATTGACGCCATACCGAATAAGACCTTTACCGGACATGTACAATTCATTTCCCCGTTTGGCGCTGCCGTGGGGCAGGTCATCAAGTTCACCGTTTATATCGAGCTTGATCCGGCAAAGGTGACACTGAAAGGCGGCCTGAGCGCTACTGCTGTAATATCAGCAGCCAGCGTCAAAAACGTTTTACTCATCCCCGTCTCGGTGATCACCAGCACCAACAGGGGCCCGGTGGTCCTGGTGGTCAATGATAAAACGGGCGTGCCCGAAAGGCGCTCGATAACTTTAGGCCTGCAGAACTTCCAGTATGCCGAGGTAAAGTCCGGCCTGCAGGAAGGGGAAAAGGTCGTGGCGATACCCCAGCAGTTCATGGGCACCGGTGGTGCTACCAGTGGTGGAGGCGGGGGTTTCCGCGCCCTCCGGTAGCAAATATGTGTACTCATACATAAAATACAGAACTCGATTAAGGTAACAAAAATGATTGAACTTCAAAACATCACAAAAATATACGACATCGGAGAAGTGAAAGTCGCCGCCCTGAACGACGTATCCTTCAGCTGCGAAAAGGGCGAGTTTATTTCGATAATGGGCCATTCCGGCTCAGGCAAATCCACCATGATGAATGTACTGGGCTGCCTGGACAGGCCGACCTCAGGAAGCTACCTGATAGACGGCCAGGACGTCTCCAAACTGAACGATGACCAGCTTGCTACAATGCGCAATAACAAGCTGGGCTTTGTTTTCCAGTCCTACAATCTTTTACCCAAACTCAGTGCGGCTGCCAATGTGGAGCTGCCGTTGATATATGCCGGAACAAACCACAGGCACCAGCGGGCCATGGAGGTGCTGGAAGCTGTAGGGATAGCTCAAAGAGCGCACCACCGTCCCAGTGAAATGTCGGGCGGTGAACAGCAAAGGGTGGCAATTGCACGCGCCCTCATCAATGATCCTCTGGTAATACTGGCCGACGAGCCCACCGGAAACCTGGATACCGCCATGAGCCACAACATCATGACCCTGCTGACAGAGCAGTCAAAAAAGGGAATCACCATAATTGTCGTGACCCACGAGGAAGATATAGCCACCTATACGCAGAGGACAATTTACTTGAGGGACGGTAAGATAGTCGAGGAAAAAAGGCGATGAGCGTCTGGGAAAGCATCCGAACAGCATGGCAGTCAATATTCAACAATAAAATGCGCTCTTCCCTGACCATGCTGGGCATAGTAATCGGCGTTTGTGCCGTGGTATTGCTGGTCGCCCTCGGGCAGGGATTTCAGACGAGCATGACCACCACATTCAACAATATGGGTGCAAGCGCGCTTTATGTATCCAGCGCTCCTTCGAAGAACGTTACCAGCCTTCGTCCACTCACCAATGAAGACGTGCAGGCGCTGGAGGATAAGGCACTGGTGCCTGCTGTAAGCGTTGTCTCTCCAACCCGCTCCAGGAACGTAACGGCGCAATACGGCAATAATAACGCCTCGGTGCAAGCCATCGGCGTGTTGCCTATTGTGACCCAAATAAGGAACTATCAGGTTGACCAGGGCCGGTTCATTACCGATGAGGACGTTAACAGCAGGGCCAGCATAGTGGTGCTCGGTTACCAGACCGCCCAGGACCTTTTCGGCAGCCAGTCGCCAATAGGAAACAGCGTTCGTATCCAGGGCAGCAAGTATCAGGTAGTGGGCACAATGCAGAAATTCGGCGGCTTTGCAGGTGACAGTTATATATTGATGCCGCTTTCTACCATGCAGTCCAAGCTGACAGGCGGCGATGTGGTGCAGCAGATCGGCATCAAGGCAGTCAGCTCCAGCCAGGTTGATTCAGCCATAGCCCAGGTGACCGCAGTTTTACGGGCCAGGCATTTTATAACCACAGGAGCGGCCGATGATTTTCAGATTACCGATATGCGCGAGACGCTGCAGAGCATGCAGCAAACACTGGCCGCCTTCTCCATTTTTATGGGCAGCGTGGGCGCCATATCCCTGCTGGTCGGCGGCATCGGCATCATGAACATCATGCTGGTGTCTGTGACCGAGCGCACCAGGGAGATAGGCATCCGCAAGGCCATCGGCGCCAAGCGGCGCGATATACTGCTGCAGTTCCTGATTGAGTCTGCCGCGCTCAGCCTGACCGGCGGCATGATAGGCCTTTTGCTGGCCATGGGCGGCGCCTCTCTGATGGGCAATATTCAGCTGGGAAATGCCACGGTAACGCCTGAAATATCCATCACCATTGTCATCATAGCACTGGCTGTTTCCGTCGGCACCGGCCTGATATCCGGTACTTATCCTGCTTTCCGGGCCGCCAGGCTGGACCCGATTGAATCTCTGCGGCACGAATAAGCTGTCAGGACAAGGTGCTAGGGCTGGACAGTTTGTATCAGTTGCAGATCGGCCTTTGCCTTATCAGTTAAGCTGCTATCGACGGAGAGCTCAAGCACTTTTTTCAAATCACTGCCAGCCAGGTCGTTCTTCCCCAGGGTGCGGTAAATAAGGCTCCTCACATAGTAGTATTGAGGTTGAGCGGCATCCAATTCGATAGATTTGTCGGCGTCGGCCTGCGCCAGGTCCAGTTTCTGGTTCTTATAATAGGAAAAGGCACGTTCGCTATAGGCTGGCGCAAAATCATCCTTCAAAGAGAGCGCCTTGCTCAACTCCGGGATGGCCAGGCTGTACTGCCACTGGTTGTTGTAAAACCGGCCCAGCTCATAGTGGGACAAGTAATAACCTGGAGCTGTTTGCACTGCCGCTGAAAGATCCTGCAAAGTATAAGGATTAAGCCTTTTGGCTTTGTAAAACCAGGCGCGTTCAATATATGCATCTGCCAGTCTTTGCCGCGCCGCCTCATCGGAAGATTTTGCCACGTCGGCTTTGGCCTCATCCACCGCGATATCGAGGTCGCCTGCTGAAAGCAATGACGCCATCCTTTGGTCCTGCGCCCGGCTTATCTTTGACGCTGCATCAACACCAGGATCGGCCTGGCCCGCTGCTGCATATTCTGCAATGGCCTCATCATACTTGCCCTGCTGAAGAAAAGCGTCGCCTTGCTTCAGGTGTTCTTGGGCAGAATTTGTGGCGCTGGCACAGGCGGCCGCGGCAAGCGTAAGCATCAGACAGAAAGTGATAAAGAATATTTTTTCAGCTGTCGATTTCATTTGCTTCATAGATTTTAAGAGCATTTATAACTTTTTTATATTATAAGCGCAAATAATGCCCGGGGAAATTGAGCGCTGATTTTTTCCACCACAAAATATCCAAATAAAAATGAAATTTATGGCATATGTTCGTACGCGTATTCTACGCGAAAAAGGCCAAAAGAAACGCCAATAAAAATCCATCGTAGCTTCAATTAGAAAAATTTTTGCAAAATTTTTGCAAAAATACTTGACATGATTTTTCATTAATGCTATAAAAAACGAAAGTAATAAAAAAATAAAATAAAAATTGTATTAACGTAAATAGGGTAAAAATAACTATTTTTAAGGAGGCATAGCCCAAGGTGGCGCAAGCAACCACAAAACAAAAGGATTTATTTGAACTCTCCTCAGAGGAGGAACCTCCGGGGCATATCGTTTCTGAAGTAGAAGAGCCCCCAAGCTTGCGCTTGCTGAGGAACAGAGAACAGTTCTTCAGCAACGTAACAGACCAGCAGTGGAATGATTGGAAATGGCAATTTCGTAATCGAATTGCCAGTGTCGAGGACCTTTCAAAGCTTATAACTTTGTCCGTGCGTGACCGGATCAACATGAAACTGGTCACGGAAAAATATCCCATTTCAATTACCCCCTATTACTTTTGCCTGATCAATCATGATGATCCCAACGACCCTGTCCGCATACAGGCGTTGCCTTCATTCGAAGAGATCGCCCTGCCCGGCCAGCTGTCCGAGGACCCGCTGGAAGAAGAAAGGGATTCGGCGGTCCCCGGACTGGTCCATCGCTATCCCGACCGCGTGTTAATGGTGATAACTGATATCTGCCCCATGTTCTGTCGACATTGCACGCGCAAGCGGGAGTGGCGGCACGGCCGCTGGGTGCGCAGGCCGGAAGAAATTGAACGCATGCTCTCTTACATCGGCAGCAATCCGGCCATCAGAGATGTAATTATTTCGGGCGGCGACCCGTTAACGCTGTCTACCAGCCACCTGGAAAGCATCATCAAAAAAATTCGCGAAATTTCGCACGTGGAGATCATCCGCATAGGAAGCCGCGTGCCTGTGGTCCTGCCGCAGCGCGTCGATGACGAGCTCTGTGAAATGCTGTCCAGGTACGGCGCCATCTGGCTGAACACACATTTTAACAACGCCAATGAGCTCACTGACGAGGCCAGGGAAGCCTGCTCACGCTTAATAAGACATGGAATACCGGTCAATAACCAGTCAGTGCTGCTTTCAGGCGTGAATGACACTGTGGGAAAACAGCTCAGCCTGTGCCACGGCCTGTTGAGGAGTAAGATACGCCCGTATTACCTCTTCCAGGCCGACGAGGTGGAAGGCACGGAGCACCTGCGCACGAGCCTGGAAAAAGGATTGAAAATCATTGAGGGCATGCGCGGCCATACGTCCGGCCTGGCCATACCAACTTACGTGGTTGACCTGCCCGGCGGCGGAGGCAAGGTGCCGTTGCAAATCAATTATGTGGTCTCACGCTCAGACGGGGAAGCTACCTTCAGGAATTATCTTGGTAAGACCTACCGATATCACGATCCCAAGCCATCGGCTGCCGGCGGCGGACGGAATGGCCGCCGCAAAGCCAGCGACCTCCAGATGTCGCTGCCTGAGCTGGTAGCTGCCTGAAGGACTCTATGAAAATCGGCCTGGCCTACGACCTGAAAGAAGACGTCAAAATAGGCCGGGATATCGCCGATGACTCCCTCGAGGAGTATGATTCCATCGAAGTCATCCAGGCGCTGACCAGGACCCTGCGCCTGCTGGGTCATTCAACGGTGCGGCTGGGTGGCGGCAGGAAATTCCTGGAAAAAGTACTATCGACCAGGGTCGATTTTGTATTCAATATAGCCGAGGGAAGGGGAGACACTCGCAGCCGCGAGGCGCAGGTACCCGCCGTGCTCGAGATGCTCGGCATTCCTTATTCGGGATCAGACCCTGAGACCCTGGCTATAACTCTCGATAAGCCGACCGCCAAGCGGCTCGTCCAATCTGCCGGTGTACCCACTCCTTCCTGGATGATAATCAAATCTCAGGCCGAGCTGCGCAGCCTGCCTGCCGCCAGGCTGCCGTTGCCGGCCTTTATCAAGCCGGCCTGGGAAGGCTCCAGCAAAGGCATCCGCCTTACCTCCCGGCTGGATACGGCTGCAGCGGTCAAAGCCGGCGCAATAAAACTGTTAAAACAGTACAACCAGCCCGTGCTGGTGGAAAAATATATTGAGGGCGACGAGGTCACCGTGGGCATTATCGGCAATTCGCCGCCGGCTGTGGCAGGCATCATGCGCGTTCTGCCCAAGAAAAAGTTTAAGTCGTTCGTATATTCGCTTGAGGTCAAGCGTGACTGGCGCAACCTGGTGGAGTATGAGTGCCCGGCCCACCTCGGTCAAAAAGCGCTGGCCAGGATAGCGGAGCTCAGCCTGAATGCTTTCAGAGTTCTGGGCTGCCGTGATGTCTCCCGCATGGATTTCCGCCTGGGAAAGGATGGCGTGCCATATTTCCTGGAGGTCAATCCCCTTCCCGGGCTTAACCCCTCGTCAGGCGATCTGCCCATCATGTGTTACAAAATGGGATGGACTTATGATAAATTAATCCGGGCTATTCTTGACGCCGCCTGCAAGAGGTATAAAACATGCCCCTGAAAGTAGCAATCATTTATAACAATCCCTTCGCAGACAATCCCAATATGGTGGGAGAGACAGAAGCCATCGTCGGCGTGTTGGAAGAGGTTGTGGCAGTCAAGGAGTCGCTCCTGGAACTGGGGCACGAGGTCAAGCAGGTGCCCCTGCACAGGCCGCTGGAGGCATCACGTGAGATAATCAACGGTATCCAGGCCGACGTGATATTCAACCTGTTTGAGGGATTTGATGATGACCCGCATACTGAACCCATTGTCGCCCAGATGATGGAAGAGAGGGGGATGCGCTTCACGGGCAATCCTTCTAAAACCCTCGCCCTCACGCTTGATAAGGCCAAGATGAAGCAGGTAATGAAAAAAGTCGGCGTATCAACTCCTGCTTATCAGCTTCTGACCCCTGATAACGTGCTGACTTTTATGCTTGATTTCCCCTGCGTGGTCAAGCCCAACGATGAGGACGCCAGCCACGGGCTCAAGCCGGAAAATGTGGTGACTAACATGGAACAGCTCTTTAATCAGGTCAACCGCATCGGCGGGGAATTTCGCGGCGTGGCCCTGGTGGAAGAATACATCGACGGCCGTGAATTCAACGCCTCCGTCATCGGCAACAAGGACAGCCTGGAGCTGGTGGAAATTTCTGAGATAGTCTATACACTTCCCCCCGAACTTCCACGTATACTGACCTTCGATTCAAAGTGGTTCGAGGAAAGTGAATATTATGAGAACACGGAGGTCGCCTGCCCTGCGCCCATAGACGGAGAACTCAGGAAGGCAGTGGCAGAGGCAGTCCTTACATCCACCCGGGCAGCCGGATGCCGGGGCTATGCCAGGGTGGACATGCGGCAGGCCGACGACGGCTCGATAAAAGTGCTGGAGGTCAATGCCAATCCCGACCTCACGCCCGAACTCGGTATCGCCAGGCAGGCAAATGAGCGCGGATGGATGTATACGCAGCTAATAGAAAAAATCGTCAATGTGGCCATGGAGTGAAGCGTGCAATTCAAGGTCAGACGGCTGGTGCCTCAGGATAAATCCAGTATCATAAAAATACTGGAGGATACTCCTGCCTTCATCCCTGAAGAAGTACAGGTAGCCGCGGAGCTTATCGATTGTTACCTTGAAGATGCTGAAGGCTGCGGCTATTTCTATTACGTGGCAGAGCAGGAAGGCAAGGTTGCAGGATACATCTGCTACGGCCCGACCCCTCTTACCAAAGGCACGTGGGACGTATATTGGCTGGCCACGGCGCCGGGGCTCAGGGGGCAGGGTATAGGAAGCAGTTTATTAGAAATGGCGGAAAGGGACATCAGGAGCTCCGGGGGAAGGCTTATCTTGATTGAGACATCATCCAACCCCAATTATGAGGCGGCGCGAAAATTCTATCTCGGTCATTCTTATTTACAGGTCAGCACCATACCGGACTTCTATTCCCCGGGCGACAACAAAATCACCTTTTGGAAAGCGCTTTAAAAATCCTTATAATAAGTCCAACTTTATCGGGGCTTTCAGGAGCTTATCTATGAAATCTGCTAAGAATGTTCTTCACGCTCTAATGCTGTTGCTGATCCTTTTATCCGCCTGTGCGGCGCCGGCTGCGCCCGCAAACAACGCTGAAGTCCCGTCTCAGCCTCTTTCTCTGGATATCCTGCATCTAAACAATACCAACTCTTATGTTATCCCGCATGACGTAATGCTCCATCTGGCCGGAACAGACATCCTGGCGGTGGCTGGAGGATGGAGTGTGCTGGCGTCAGCGGTGCAGGATATACGCAGCCGGGAAAAGAATGTCATGTTGCTTCATGCAGGCGATATGATCGAGGGGACGATCTGGACCACCGCCTTTGGCGGCATGGCGGACGTTGATGCCATGAACTTGTTGCAGTTCGATGCAATGGCACTGGGCAGCCATGAGCTATCCAAAGGCCCTGTTGAAGCGGCAGCATTGATAAACAGGGCCAAATTCCCGGTCCTGGCGGCCAATATGGATGTCTCCCGGGAGCCGCTGCTATCGGGCAAAATCAAGCCCTACATCATCATGGAGTTCCAGGGACAGAAGATAGCCGTCATCGGGCTTATCACCCCCGATACGGAGCTTTTAAGCTACCCGGGCAGGAACATAACCTTCTTGCCTCCGGCAGAGATAGCGGATAAGTTAATCAGGGAGCTCAGCCGGCAGGGTATAAACAAATTTATTGTCCTCTCTCACCTGGGATATGATGCAGACGTTAAGCTGGCCGCTACCGTCCCGGGCATAGACATCATCGTTGGAGGCCATCTCGGCACTTTCATGGGCGGGCCTGAATTCGCGCAAATTGGGCTGAAACCCGAGAAGCCTTATCCCGTTGAAATGACGGGCCCGGCCGGGGATAAGGTACTGATTGTTCACGCCTGGCAAAACAACCAGTTGCTGGGCCAGATCAGGCTTGATTTTGACGGCAGCGGCAAAATACAGAGCTATAATGCACAGCCCTTCATTTTCACAATGGCAAGCTTCAAGCTGGAGGAGAGCTCGGGCTGGTATCATCTATGTTCCTGTATGCCTCAATACAGCTCGATCATGGAAACCATCGCACGGAATCCGGAAATAAAAATATACTGGAACAGCCCCGACATGGACGCCCTGCTGCAACCCTACGTAAATCAGATCACATCAGAGCTCAATTCGGTGGTGGGAGTGGCGGAGGAGAACCTGCTGCGCGGCCCCGATAAGGGACCCGGACCCCTGGCCGCCGATGCCTTCCTCTGGAGCGCACAGAAGGTAGACCCCTCAGTTCAAATGGCCATTTATGACAGCTACGGGATACGCGCCGACATTTACAAAGGCAATATCCTGAAAAACGATATAGAGATGGTTTTGCCGCTCAGGCAGACACTGGCTACCGTGACCATCAGCGGAAAACTTCTGAAGCAGCTCCTGGAAATGGAAATTGACTGGCATATCAGGCTGGGAATGCCTCCACCCTGCTTTGAAATAGCAGGCCTTAAGATGATGATAGATATGACGCGTAAAAGCGGTGAACGCGTGTCCGGCCTGCGGGTCAGGGCTCCAGATGGCACCTATAAGGACATGGATGTGGCATCTGAATACACGGTTGTGACCACGGATTACATGGTGGACAGGGGGCTGGATGAATATGTGTACAGCACGCAATGGCTGGGGCCGGTGGCTGAAGGCCTGAAATCCTGGGCCAGGGACTTCGTGAAATATAAGAATCTCGGTATCCGGGACGTCGATGCTATGAGCGACTATTTCAAAGTACAGAAAGGCATCAAGAATGTCATTGAGCAAAGGACAGCGTTCATCGAACCGGCCTCTAAATGAAAATGGCAGGTACAACTCGGCAATACTGGAAAGCAATTGATTTGGCCATTAGATGACGGTATGATTACATTAAGAAGCAAAAGATGAGGTGAATGGAGGTCAGGATGGCTATAAGAACAAAAGATGACGCCCAGCGAGTGCTAAAGCATGTGCCGGATGAGAAACGCTTTTATTGCCATGACGGCAGGATCCTGTCTAATATGTATGAGCTCAAAGATGCGCTTGAATCTATGAGCGTCCATTCATATAAGCATCACGTCACAAGCGAAAAAAATGATTTCGCACGCTGGGTGCGTGAAGTGCTGGTTGACGATAAGCTGGCAACCGATCTGGCCAAGGCCGTGGACGCTCAAGATGCAGCCCGCATTGTAGCAAGCAGGATTAAATGGCTTCAGGCCAAGCTTAAATAGAAGTAGCGTTTAAAAAGTAATAAGAAGTGACAATAGCCTATACACCTAAAGACGCAGCCCTGGACGTCGTAGCCATTGCGCTAATACTTGCTCCGGAGCCCCTGACAACTCCCATAGGCATCAGCCTGCTGTTGCGCAAAAGGGGCAGCTCCGCCCAGCACGAGCCCACGGTTCATCACCGCCATTATTACCCGGAGTATACCTACAGGGTTGATACAATACGCGGCCGCCAGATTACCTGGGAAGTCAGGACCTTGATGCCTGGCCAACTGCCGATGAAGGAGCTCAACAGGCCGGACGTTAAAATCAAGCCCCGGGAAGAGTATATCCGTTCAGCCACCACGGCAGAAAAATCCTCCATCCAGAAAGTGCTGGAGAACCTGCCGCCGGGCGTGAAGGTGCACCATACCGTCTACAGGCCGTCTCGGGCACCGGCAACAGCCACTTCAGCATTTATTCCGGGAGAGACCATACACCACACGCTGCGGCAGTTGCCCGCCGGGCCGTCCTCATTTTCAAGGAGCCAGCCCACCGGGAACATCCACCACACCATTGAAGACAGCCCCGGCTACATAATTGCACGCTCGGGAGCCGCCAGCCCGGTCTCGCAGCCCGCCATAATACATCATACGTTAAGGCCGGCAGTACAGCACGGCAACCCTGCCAATATCGTCAAACCCGTGCATATCATCGAGCACCACACTTTGAACCCGACACCGCCCGTCAAATTCAGGGGCCGCCTGATACAGCCGTCCGAGCCCAGGCCCTCTGTCAGGATCACAGGCAAGTATCCTGGCCGGCCTTGACGCGCTTCCCGCATGTTAATACGGGCCAATTGCCATATCCTCTCACAAGTCATAAAATTACTATCTGGAGTTCGAATTAAATAATCGGAGCAGCTGCATGCCTGCTAAAAAAAGACACGACTATAAGACTCACATCATAGAAGAATATTACATCACGGAAGAGCCGTTTTACCTTCCGCTTAAGGACGAAATAGACCTCTTCGAGGCGGCCTATGCCGAGAAAATACCGGCCCTGCTCAAAGGTCCGACGGGCTGCGGTAAGACACGCTTTCTGGAATACATGACCTACCGGCTGAGCAAGAAGAAGTCGCCTGCTGATACAGCTGCCCGTGCTGATGGAATTCCGCTGATCACCATCGCCTGTCACGAGGATTTAACCGCCAGCGACCTGGTAGGCAAATACCTGCTTGAGGGCGACACCACTCGCTGGGTGGACGGTCCGCTGACCAGGGCGGTAAAAAGCGGCGGAATATGCTATCTGGACGAGGTGGTTGAAGCCCGCAAAGATACCATTGTGCTTATACACCCCCTGGCAGACCACCGCAGGTCGCTTTATATTGAGAAAAAGGGCGAGATGCTGGAAGCCAGCGACAGCTTTATGCTGGTAATTTCCTACAATCCCGGCTATCAAAGCATACTCAAGAACCTCAAGCACAGCACACGACAGCGTTTCGTGGCCATTGAATTCACCCACCCGCCGCGGGACATCGAGACCAAGATCATACAGCACGAGGCCGGCGTGAACCTGGATATCGCCGCCAAGCTGGCCAGGCTGGGAGAAAAAATTCGCAATTTAAAGGAGCAGGACCTTTCAGAGGTCATCAGCACCAGGCTGCTGATATACGCCGCCCGGCTCATCAAGCAGGGCATACCTGCCAGGCGCGCCTGCGAGGTGGCGGCGGTCTGGTCGATAACAGACGATCTGGAAATCCAGAAATCTCTTGAGGAAGTTGTCACTGCCATTTTTGAGTGACAGCACCCAGCCATGAGTGAAGCGCCCAATATCGCAGAACATACAGATAAAAGCGCGTGCGGAAAGTACTTCGGCATCGAGCTTGCCACAATTGAGCCCGTCCTGCAGGTTTACTGTAGGGCATTGACCGGCAGAGAAATCGAAATATCCGCCAGCGAGGGCTCGGCTTCTTCCTATCGCAACACTTGGTGGAGGCAACTGGTTTCCGGAACGGCGGTTGACGATAGTATAAAGGTCGCCGTGCCTGCCAACTTCATGGACTTCCCGACTTACGCGGAAAATTACGCCTGGTATAAATCTGCAGTTACGCAGCAGGTGGCACACGCCGAGTTCGGCTCCTTCAACTTCGTCTTTGATAAAGAATCGGAACTTTTTGAAAATCTCAGGTACCAGTTGCACGGCGAGGAAGTGCCGGGCCATTCCTCTTACGAAAAATACTTCTCTTTGTTTGACGACCGCACACTGGCCGCCCGGATTTTTATCTCTCTTGAGAACCTGCGCATCAATTTCCTGGTCAAGCATTACTATCCCGGCCTGAAGAGCGGTTACCGCGTGATGCAGGAAAGCCTGCTTCGCTCCCTGGAGCAGACCGGCGGCATAAGCCTGCGGCGCGCCTTTTGCGATCTGCTGGAGACGCTTGAGCTGGATAACCGGCATGCCCCGGCTGTAAGCGCCCTGGCTAAATCACTCAAGGCTGCCAGGCTGATCGTGCAGAGGCTGCTCAATCCGGCCGCCTCGGTGGAGGATTGCTCGGAAGCCGCCATCAGGGTATATGAGATCGCCAGGAGGCTCCCCAGGAGCATGTATATATCCGCCTCCGGCGATTACCTGTACGAGGTGGCCGAAGCCGATTTCTCCGACATGGAAGCCCAGGATTTTTTGGGCAACTTCAACGCCGGCAAGCTCCGGCTCGACATGGAAGCACGCCAGGGCACGGGACAAAAATCGACCGCCCCCATGAGCGCAGAGGAGCTTAAGAAGCTGGTTGACCAGAAGGTGGGGATAACGGATATCAAGGATGCACAGTCCCTTTCCTCTACCGGCCTTTCTGCTGCAGACCTGCCGCGCGGCGTGCCGGTTTTTCAGTTTTCGTCTGACAAATATCAGCAGGTTGACCGCTACGGGACCCAGGAGGGTGGAGCTATTGTGCCTGAAGAGGACGAGAAGGTCTTCCTTTACGACGAGTGGGACTTCAGGGCAAAAAAGTATCTGCCTGCCTGGTGCTGCATTCGCGAAAAGACGCTGGGAGAGGGCGACAGCCAGTTCTTCGATAAGACCATGGACAGCCGCAAGGCGCTGGCCACAGAGATCAGGAGGCAGTTTGAAAAACTGCCCGCCGAGATGCTTTACAAGCACAAGAACCTTGAGGACGGTGACGAGTTCGACCTGGATCAGGTCCTGTCCGAGCTGATGGACAGGCGCGCCGGCCATACTCCCACAGGCAAAGTATACTGGAAAAAGAAGAAAATACAGCGTGATGTTGCCGTGGTCTTCCTGCTTGATATGAGCGGCTCGACCGCCGACCTGGTCAGCAAGAGCCGACCACCCATGCAATACGAGGATTCAATCAGGTATAACTTTATTAAATTCGTTATGCAGCCGAGAAGGCGCATCATCGACCTGGAAAAAGAAAGCGTGGTGCTCCTTATCAACGCCATCGAGAGGCTGGGCGATACCTATGGCATCTACGGATTCTCGGGGCACGGCCGCTCCAAGGTCCAGTTCATGGTCATCAAGGATCTGAACGAGAACTTCAACGAGAAGGTCAAAAGGCGAATAGACCAGATCGCGCCCATACACGGGACGCGCATGGGGCCTGCTATCCGGCACGCCACAGCCAAGCTGGATGCCTGCGGCTGCTCCCTAAAGCTGCTCTTCCTGGTCAGCGACGGGTACCCTCAGGACGCCCAATACGGCTGGAGCGAGGATGACAAGGAGTATGCCATACACGATACCAAGATGGCGCTGGTGGAGGCATCCAAGAAGAATATCACGCCGTTCTGCCTGACCGTGGACTCTGCCGGCAACGATTATCTGCGTACCATGTGCAATGATATTGGCTACGAGGTGCTGGACGACATCGAAACATTGCCCCAGCGCCTGCCGGCGCTTTACAGAAAGCTCTCCGTGTGACTCTTGCCTTAGTCTATAAAGCGGTGCTTCAGGTCGATCACGTCACGGTAAAGTATCACGCCCAGTATGCGGTTAAAATTATCCACCACCGGGATGGACCTGAAATCGTAGCGCTCAAACAGTACCGAGGCCTCCTCCAGCGTGCTCTCAGGATCAAGGGTGATCAGCTTGTCCTCCATGATATCCCTGAGCTTAGCCTCTGAGTCCCCCTCCAGCAGCTCCTTGATATCTATAATGCCCAGCAGCTTGTCGTTTTCGTCCACCACGTGAATATACATGACGGCATCTTTGCCTTTGGCAATCTTACGGTATTCGCGCTGGGTTTCTCCCACCGTTTTATCGGGCGGCAACTTGATGAAGCTTGTGGTGGTGAAGTTCACGATCTTCTGCTCCTGTTTGCTGAGGATCGACCGTACCTTCTGCGCCTTGTCAGGATCAAGCAGGTTAAGTATAGTGCCCGCCTCCGATGAAGGCAGCACGGCCAGCACATCGGCAGCCTGGCCCGCCGTCATGTCGTTGACCAGTTTGGCCACCTTCTCCTTGCGCAGGGACTGCACCAGGTCCCTTTGCACATTGGGATTGATCTCTTCCAGTGTGTCCGAGGCGTGCTCGGGCTCCAGTTCGTCAAAGATAGCCACGCGCTGGTCGTGGTCCAACTCCTCGATTATATCGGCCATATCCTCGGGCCGTATATCGGAAAGCTTCTCCTTGAGCACCTTCAAACGAACATCCCCCTGGAAGCTGCTGATCTGCTTGGGCAACGGTTGTATATAGGTCCAGGAAAGCGTCTGGTCCTTGAACCTCTCTGCCAGCCTGTTGATAAAATCTACCAGGAACTTCAAATGCACGCGTCGAACCAGTCCATAGCGGCTGAAGTCTACGGCGGTGGCATACAGCTTCTGGTTCCGCTGGACAAGCTTTACGTCGTAAACAACATCGACTTCACTTCCTTCAAAGTCCAGCACCTTCTTGTCCAGGATGTGGTCCCTCAGCAATACCATGTTCTGCGCCGGTTCGGCCTGGTATTTTTCCAGGTTTTCTATGTCGATCATTATCTCCTTGGAACTTATCGACCTGACCTTCTCCCAGGGGACGAGCAAAGAGGGATAGCCGAAGGGGCGAGAAATATAAAAATGTGTAACCTCAGCGATGTTACCGTCCATAATAACGATGTCGGCCAGCTTGCCGATTTTAGCGCCGTTCAACATAACCTTCATCCCCAGGACCGAGGTTAAAAAATATTCCTGGTCTGAGTTGGCCTTCTCGCTGATCATATTATTTGCCATCTTTTCCTCTCCGGTTATCCGCCCGTTATTATTGTAAAGAATTTATAAAACAATATTAACACCAGAAGTATTAAATAGATACGCAGCAGCAGTAAGAGTACCCGCGTTGCAGGCGTCATTTTAATACGCGGCTGCCGGTATCGCCGGTTTATCTCAATAATGCTCCCGAACCTTCGCTGCATAAATTTTTTCAGCAGCCCGGCAATCGATACTATGCGCCTCTTAATCATATTGCAGCTCTTTTATATTTTTCACTTGAATAGATCAGGGAACAGCGCGCTCACGGCATAAAGCGTGGAAAGGACGATAATGGCGGCAACTATCGTATACGCCCAAAAATTCTGTGAGCGGCTATTTTTGAATTTCCCCATGATATCCCCGTCGTTCAGAAGCAGCACCAGGAACACCAGTGAAGCAGGCAGCAGTGTTACCGCTATCACCTGGACGAACAGCGTTATAAGAACCAGCGGGGCATCAGGTATCATCACTACTGCGCCGGCGCCCAACAGCATTATGAAATAAAAAGCGTAGAACCAGGGCGCCTCCCTGATCCTGTTATTCAATGAATGCGCCCAGCCAAATATTTCGCCGAAAGCCCATGAGCTGGCCAGCGAGATGCAGATGGCTCCCAGCAGGCCGGCGTCGAATAACCCTATGGCCATAAGTTCGCCCACATACTTGTTGACGCCCATAAGCATCTGCGCCGCCTGGGAGGCGCTTTCAATATTGACGCCCTTCAGCACCGTGCCCGTCACAATTACGATAAAGATGGCCACCAGCACTGTAAAACAGGAGCCGATGAGGGTATCCATCCTGCCCCAGGGAATATCCTTTTCCTGCAGCCCCTTGTCCACCACCGAGCTCTGCTGGAAGTAAATCATCCAGGGCGTTATGGTCGTACCCACGTTGGCCATCAGTAAAAAGAAGAACTCGTTATTGAACCCGCCGGGGATATTGGGTATCAGCCCGTTTATGACGATATCAGATACCGAGGGATGAACAATGAAAGCGCAGGGAATATAGATCAGGTTCAAGGCACAGAATAGCAGCGCTATCTTCTCCCATGTCCAGTAACGGCCCTGTACCACCATGAATCCCATTAAAACTACGATCGCCAGGATTGTCACCAGAGGAGGCACATGGAATATGCTCAGAGCGGCCGTCATGCCGATGAATTCCGTGACGAGCGTCAGGAAATTAAGTATTCCCAGGTCAATCAGGGAGAACCATCCCCAGAAGGTGCCGAAATTCTCAAAAATGGACTCGGCGTGACCGCGCTTGGTCACAGCTCCCAGCCGGACGGTCATCTCCTGGACGACAAAGGCAATCGGGAAAAGTAGGATAAGAAACCAGATAAGGCTGTAACCGTATTTAGCGCCCGTGGCGGCATAGGTGGTAATGCCGCCGGCATCGTTGTCGGCCAGCATCACGATGATCCCGGGACCGGATATCACTATATACAGCTTGATATACTTGGCCAGCCGGCGATAGCTGTAAAAAAGCCTCGATAAGAAGTTCATGCCAGGATAAGTCAACCTCAGTCATATTTTGATGTCTTAAAACCTGCCTGAAAAAAATTGGCGGGGACGTGTGACCCAAAGGCCGATTATAACACTTAAGATGAAGGCTGACAAAGAGGCAAAATGATCGTAATTTTGACAGTGCTATAGGTGGCTCCGGTTGTTCAATTATCCAGAAAATTTTTGCCTGCTTTTATAGCGCCGGTAAAGGAAGAAAATCAGCAGGCCTATGCCGACCCAGGTGAAACCCACAATACGCCCGATATGGTGAGTATAAACGACAATAAACCAGGTGGCGGCCGTGGCCAGTCCGCCCAGCACTGCGGTAACAGGAATTTCACGTCCCTTAACGCGTATATTGAGCGGTATTTTAAACGGGCGGGGCAGATCCGGCTCCTTGATCCTCAAGGCTATGATTGATGCGTGGGCCGACGTATAAGCCAGCACTGCACCAAAGGCATAGAGATCAGCCAGTAACTCCACTTTTCCTGTAGCTATCAGCGCAGCGGCGATAACAGAAAAAATGATAATAGCATTTTGAGGCACGTGCCGCTTTTTACTGATGCTGCTGAAGGCCGCCGGCAGCTGACCTCGCTGCCCCATGAAGTAGGCCAGCCGGGAGGAGCCCAGCATCCCGGCGTTGGTGGCAATGATCAAGATTGTGGCAGCCAGCAGGGCCACCCAGAAACCCAGGAAATAAGGGATCAGGCCCGGCATGGCATAGGCGATGCCCATAACCGGGTCCTCCAGAAATTTTTGCGTCAGGTCGGTAACCCACTTGCCATCCGGAAGTTGATGCACCGGGTATGCGCTTAATGCGGTCATTGAAAGAAAGGCGTACATCATTATCACAGCGGCAAAGACCAGCATTACCGCCCTGGGAATGCTTCTGCCCGGGTTCTTGGTCTCACTGCCCAGGTTGGCTACAGTTTCAATGCCCGTGTAAGCCACCATGGAGATGGATATGCCGAATAAAAGTTCGTCAACCGTGGGTGCCTGTCCCCAGTGAATATTGCTGATAAGCGTAGGGATATTGATAATTAGAAACGCGCCCAGAATGGCCACCAGTATCTGCGTGCTTAGGTCGATTACCACCAGGACGACGTTCAGCCTGGAGGATTCCCTCAGACCCAGGGTATTGACCAGTGCCAGACCGGCTACAATGGCTATACCGACAATGCTGTCGGCCGGCCAGGTCTTTATGAGAGGGAAGAAAAATCCCAGATAATTTGCCGCCGAGAAGGCCGAGATGGACATGGTTACGATATAGTCCATCATCAGGACCCAGCTGGCTACGAAACTTATCCAGTCATTAAAGGCCCGTTTAGCAAAGGCCCCGGAACCACCAGCCTCCGGCAGCGCCGTGGCCCCCTCAGCATAGGTAAGCGCGGTAAAAAGGAAGATGATGCCGGATACCATGAGCACCGGGGGTGTGAGACCGAGGGCGGACATGGATACCACGCCTAGCGCGTAGTAGACCGAAGAGCCCACATCGCCATAGGCTGCGCCGAACAGGCCGCTGACTCCCAGAACCCTGTGCAAACGCCTTGGAAGCCTGATACGTTTCTGCAGAAAAACGTCGCCCGGCCGGTCACCGTGCAACACCTGTTCGCGTTCCGGGTGGACGGAATGTTTGCCTGCTGGCCTGTCTTCGTCTTTCAAATTAAACGCCCTTTTTCACATGCGGAAGGGCTAACCGCGCTTGCGGCTCAATAATTCTCGGCCAGCACCTCGTAGTAGGCCTGAGGATGCTTGCAAGCCGGGCATTCCTTGGGCGCCTCGGTCCCCTCATATATGTAGCCACAATTAGAGCAGTGCCAGACTATCTTAGCCTTTTTCTTGAAGACCTCATTACTGGCAATATTGCCTATCAGCTTGCGATATCTGGCTTCATGAAATTTTTCCACCTCAGATATCTGCTTGAAGGAATTGGCAATCTCCGCAAAGCCTTCCTCTTTGGCAACCGCGGCAAAATTGGAGTACAGGGTCGTCCATTCCATGTTCTCCCCTGCCGCCGCTTCCTCTAAATTAGTCTTCGTATCCTTGATCATACCTGCCGGGTAGGCAGCCGTGATCTCCACGTCGCCACCCTCCAGGTATTTGAAAAATACCTTGGCGTGCTCTTTTTCATTACCGGCTGTCTCCTCGAATATGTTGGCAATCTGTATAAACCCGTCTTTCCTGGCCTGGCTGGCAAAATAAGTGTACCTGTTTCTGGCCTGTGATTCCCCCGCAAAAGCCTTGAGTAAATTCTGTTCCGTCCGTGTGCCCTTAAGAGATTTGCTCATTTCAACCCCCTGCTATATTTTCAGTCAATAAAATAATATAACTCTTTGTCAAAACGTAAAAACTCGGTTATACCCTACGTAATCCGGCTGAATACCGGTAGAGGTGCGCCAGCGTCCTGGCTGCCGCCTCGCTGGTGGGATACACCGGGAATTTTTCCTGCTCGAAGGCTCTCTTAAGCATCAGATTGCCTTCCCTGTCCTCCCTGTCCTCCAGGAAGGGTTCAAGAATTACGCTTAGAAAAACCGGCTTTTTTAACACGTCGCGGCAATAAAGGCTGCCCTCCAGCATCATATCAGTAACCAGTTTCATGTGGTCCAGGGCTTCTTCCTTGCGCGCCCGCCTGATGTAACGGAACTGGTCGAACATCAGGATGAGCGAGTCGACGTTACTGTCGGCGGCCACGGTTTTCACTATATCGACCAGATTGTCCTCCCGGCGAAAGACGTTATAAAAAATCGGCCAGGCATCCAGCGGGTTGCCTATGCTCGTGCCCGCCAGAGGCACCAGCTCTCTCAGCCTGGCCAATGTGGTATCGCTAAACCTCGGCACCTCCAGCCCCTCGGCCGCGCATACATCGGTCATAATCACGCTGAAACCGCCGGAATTGCTGATCACACCCGCCCTCCTGCCTGCAGGCAGCGGCGACAGGCTGAAGGCCGCCGTCAAATCCACCAGTTCATTATGCGTGTAGACCTGCATTACACCGCATTGTTTGAACAACGACCCCCACACGGCAGGAGTGCCCGTCAGCTGGCCAGTGTGCGATCTGGCAACGCGATTTCCGTTGTCCGTCAGTCCTCCCTTGACTGCAACCACCGGTTTTTTAGAGGCGGCATAAAGCAGCGCTTCTCTCAGCTTTTCGCCGTCTTTAGAACCCTCGATATACAGGGCAATCACCTTGGTCTGTGGATCGTCTGCCAGGTATTCCAGGAAATCGGGACAATCCAGATCGACGGCATTGCCGTAGCTGACTACTTTGCTGAAGCGTATATTTTTAGTTTTTCCAAAATAAGAAAACGATTCGGCCACGCTGCCGCTCTGAGCGATAACTCCCACGTTGCCGCTTTCTTCGCTTGATTCCGGTATGATTGCCAGGCCGGACTCCGGACAATATATGCCGAAGCAGTTCGGCCCGATAATCCTTATCTTTCCCCGGGCCACTTCTCTAATTTTTTTCTCAAGCTCAATTCCCTCTTTGAGCCCTGTCTCGCTGAATCCGGCCGTATATATATGCGCTACCCCCACTCCTTTTTCGATGCATTCCTGGATCACCGAAGGCACAATGGAAGCATTCACGCTGATTATGGCGTAGTCCACCGGGCCGGGGATGTCCTTGACGCTGGCATAGCATTTGTTGCCCATAATCTCATCGTATTTAGGATTAACCAGCTTCAAACGATCTCTGATTTTGGTGCTCATCTGGGCCAGCGTGGCTATATCGAAGGTCGAAGAAGCGCCTATAACCGCCACGCTCTCCGGATGGAACATCCTTTCCATCTCCGCATAACGTTCTTTATTCATGTTTTGTACCTCTGGAATTCAGCGCAGGCTGCAGGCTACGATGCTTGAAAGTCCGCAAATTTAATTTATACAATCCAAAATTATATAATAATTGGGTAACTGAGTTTAAGTTAGCTATGGCCGGCCCGGCAACAGGCTATCGTTTATAATATAGACGTTAAAAGATTTTTCTAATATGCTCCACATGATTCGCCTTTCCAGAATTTTCATTGCTCCCCTGCTGCTGCTTATCGGTGCCGCCTGCGCAGCTCAGCCGGCTATGCCTTCTCAACCTGTCATTCAGGGCATGCTGGTCACCATTGTCGGTGTGTCGGAGGTGAAACCGTCGACCGAAAGCGCCCTGGTGTGTGGTGTCTCAAACACCAGTAACACCGATTTTACTTACGCATGGTCAGTGGACCAAGGCACGATAAAAGGTGAAGGCAATAAAGCGACCTGGCTGACCCCCTCCGCCCCCGGAGATTATGCCGTAACTGTCGCAGTGACGGACAAACAGGGTAAAACTACTACTGTCAGCAGGACCTTCAAGGTGACCACCGACCCCTTTAACAACGAGACTCCGGATGCCACTATTTATCTCAGGTTCAATCTGCCTGAGGACAAGGGCCCGGTCCAGAACCCCAAGAAGCTTAAAATCTGGACTCCCTCGGAAATAGAATGTATCGTGGCCGACCGTGATTACAGCGAGCTGAATTTCAAGTGGACCTCGCCCGGCGGCAAGCTTTTGGGCGAAGAAATAGCCGAAGGCAAAGCCCACAGGGTGGGCTGGATCGCGCCCGGTCAGGCCGGCCTATATAAAGTCACTGTGACCGTTACCGATACAGCCGGGAACAGTTCGACTGGAGAGGTCAATTTTGATATTTACTGCTGCCATGAGTAGCTGGGAAGGTATAACATGAAAACCTCTGGCAAGCCGATAGTTATTATCACAATAGTCTCAATAATAGCCATAGTTTTCTTATTTAATTTTGGCTGCGGCTCTCCTCAGGCTGCCAGGGCCAATCAGCCCCCCTTCATCGAGAAGATAGTCGGGCCCACCTCCTGGGCGCCGGGACAGGGCGCCCAGATAACCTGCCTGGCCTCAGATCCTGATGGCGACAAATTGACCTATTCATGGACGGCGGATAAAGGCACCATCAGCGGCGAAGGGCCTACCATAACCTGGGTACCGCCATCAGGAATGGGAAAATACAACGTCACGGTCGTAGTCAGCGACGGCAAGGGCGGTGAGGCCAGGGGCACGACTGAAGAGACCGTGGTTGTCAATATCGACGGCAGTGTCAACGCCGACGCCCCTGTTGTGTTAAAGCTGACCGTTCCGTCCAAGGACGTGGTCACCGCCACCAAGAGAATCCGCATCTGGATGGCCGCCTCGGTCGAGTGCGTTGTCAACAGCTCCAATCTTCAGAATGTTAAATATAGCTGGTCCGCTGCCAGCGGCAAGATACAGCCTGCCAAGGGATTCACTGAAGGTTCGGCGCCAAAGGTGACGTGGATTGCTCCGGGCGCAGCGGGAGACTACACGCTTGATGTGCTGGTGACTGACGGCAACGGGGATACGGCCAAAGGGACAGTAACCTTCACGGTATTCTGCTGCGGCAACGAATAAGAGTGCAGGACTTCACATGTTCCGACGGTATTTCCCGCCCACGCCGTAAAGAGCAGCGGTAATCTGGCCCAGTGAGGCATAGCGCGCTGTTTCCATCATCTGCTCGAATATGTTCCCGCCCTCCATCGCCACCTGTCTCAAACGTTCCAAGCTTTCCTGCGCCCTGTGTGCATTGGCCTCTTGAAACTCACGCAGGTTTTTGATCTGCTGCTGCTTCTCCTCTAATGTCGAGCGGCTGAGAGGAATCTCCTGGGGGATGAGGTCTTCGCTATTCGGATTTATATATGTGTTAACGCCGATTATAGGCAACTCGCCCGAGTGCTTCTGCTGCTCATAGATCAGCGACTCATCCTGAATCTTGCCGCGCTGATACTGAAGCTCCATGGCCCCCAACACACCACCGCGCTTGGATATACGCTCGAACTCGTCGAGTATGGCCTCCTCGACCAGGTTGGTCAGATCCTCCAGGATGAATGAACCCTGCCAGACGTTTTCATTCTTGGTTAGTCCGAACTCACGCGTAATGATCATCTGGATGGCCATGGCCCGCCTGACGGATTCCTCGGTGGGGGTGGTAATAGCCTCGTCGTAAGAGTTGGTATGCAGCGAGTTGCAGTTGTCATAGAAGGCCAGCAGTGCCTGCAGGGTAGTGCGGATATCATTGAATTGTATCTCCTGAGCGTGCAGCGATCTGCCGGATGTCTGGATGTGGTATTTCAGCTGCTGGCCGCGCTCGTTGGCCCCGTATTTCTGCTTCATCGCCACCGCCCATATCCTGCGGGCTACCCTGCCGATGACGGCGTACTCGGCGTCCATGCCGTTGGAGAAGAAAAACGACAGGTTAGGCGCAAACGTATCTATGGGGAGGCCGCGCGCCAGGTAGTATTCCACGTAGGTGAATCCATTGGCCAGCGTGAAGGCCACCTGGGTGATGGGATTGGCTCCGGCCTCGGCAATGTGGTAGCCGGATATCGAGACTGAATAGTAGTTCCTCACGTCATTCCTAACAAAGTATTCCTGAATATCGCCCATCATTTTGAGTGCAAACTCGGTAGAAAAAATGCAGGTATTCTGCCCCTGGTCTTCCTTCAAAATGTCGGCCTGCACGGTGCCGCGCACAGTTGAGAGAGTTTTGGCCTTTATCTTTTCGTGCTCCTTGGGCGTGGGCGCCCTGCCGTGCTCCTGCATGAACCTGTCCACCTGCTGATCGATGGCGGCATTGAGGAAAAAGGCCAGCATGATGGGCGCCGGGCCGTTGATGGTCATTGAGACCGATGTGCTCGGCGAGCACAGGTCGAATCCGGCATACAGCTTTTTAACATCGTCCAGCGTGCATATGGATACGCCCGCCTCCCCCACCTTGCCGAATATATCGGGCCTCTCCTGAGGGTCCTCTCCGTAAAGCGTGACTGAATCAAAAGCGGTGGAGAGCCTCTTGGCATCATCGTTCCCGCTCAGGTAATGAAAACGCTGGTTGGTGCGCACCGGCCCGCCCTCGCCGGCGAACTGCCTCTTGGGTTCTTCGTCCTGGCGCTTGAAGGGAAACACGCCGGCGGTGAAAGGGAACCTGCCAGGGACGTTTTCCAACATGAGATATTCCAGTCTGTCGCCATCATCCTTCAAATCGGGCACGAGCACGCGCGGGACGTGTGTGCCGGACAGCGTAGATTCCTTTAACTTAATCCTGTATTCCTGGCTGCGAACCTTGTAGTGGAAAACATCAGCCGCGTAGGTTTTGCGCAGCTCGTCCCAGGTCCCAAGCAAAGCCACGGCTTCCCCCGCCAGCCCTGAACTCAGCTCCTTGATGCGCTTCTCCACAGCCTTTTTTGATTGCTCGCCGCTCACTTCGGCCAGCGCCGTATTCAGGTGCTGCAATTTGCGCGCCACACCGGCCTGCTCAACAGCAGACCGCTTGTAGCCCCGTACGGTGTCTGCAATCTCCCCCAGGTAGCGTATGCGGTCCGGAGGTATAATGTGGCGCACAAAGCTGGTGCGCGCCACCCTCTGTGACGGAATAAAGCAATCGAATTTGCAGCCGGTCTTGTTCTTTATCAGGTCTATCAGCCCTCCGTAGAGGCCGTTGACCCCTTCATCGTTATATTTGGCCGCTATGGTGCCGTATACCGGCATCTCTTCCGGTGAGCTGCCGAACAGGTTGTGTACGCGTCTGACATGCATGCGCACTTCACGCAGTGCATCTTCCGAGCCCTTACGGTCGAACTTGTTCAGGACGATGATGTCGGCAAAGTCCAGCATGTCGATCTTTTCCAGCTGGGTGGGAGCGCCGTACTCCGAGGTCATAACATACAGGCAGGCATCAGATATATCCACCACGGCCGTGCCGCCCTGCCCTATACCGGCGGACTCGATCAATATAAGATCGAAGCCCGCTGCTTTGACGACTGCTATTGCATCCTGTATGACCTCCGGCAGCTCGGTCCTGGAGCCCCGCGTGGCCAGAGAACGCATATAGATGCCGTCGGCATAAACGTAGTTCATGCGGATGCGGTCGCCCAGCAATGCGCCCCCCGTTCGCCTTTTGGAGGGGTCGGCTGAAAGGATGGCAATGCTTTTGCCGGGGTTGTCCTGCCTGAAGCGCAGCACAAGCTCGTCCAGCAAAGAGCTCTTGCCTGCGCCACCTGTGCCGGTGATGCCAATAACCGGCGACTTGCTTTGATCTGCCTTTTTACGGATCGCCTTGGCATATTCGTCCCAGGGTTTTACCCCCATCTCGGCCAGCGTTATCATGCGGGCAACGAGGGCGACATTGCCCACGTTTATATCTTCTATCCCAGGTACTGCAGCCCCGCTCCTGCAGCCCTCATGCTCGGCCGGAACATCTATCGTGTGGAAGTCGCTGCGCTTGAGCAGGTCATCTATCATACCGGTGAGGCCCATTTTGCGACCGTCTTCGGGGTCGTAGATGCGCTCAACGCCGTAGCGCTGGAGCTCTTCTATCTCGTTGGGCCTGATTACGCCCCCGCCGCCGCCGAATATGCGGATGTGCTCCGCACCACGCTCCACCAGCTTATCGTGCATATACTTGAAGAATTCCATGTGCCCGCCCTGGTAGGAAGAGACTGCCACCGCCTGCACGTCCTCCTGGATGGCGGCTTCGACAACTTCCTGGACCGAGCGGCTGTGGCCAAGATGGATGACCTCCGCACCGCCGGCTTGAATGAGCCGCCGCATGATATTGATGGCGGCATCATGCCCGTCGAAAAGGCTGGTGGCCGTAACCACTCTGACCCTGTGCTTCAGATCGTATCGCCCGTGCTCTTTTTCACCCATTTCTGTATCCGCGTACTGGAAAATTTTTGCTGCCAGGTTAAAGCTCACACTATTGTATGACAAACCGCCCCTATTGGAAAATATTCTGAACCTGAAAAAATGCCCGGACTGCCGAAAAGCGCAGTCCGGGCATGAATGCCTGTTTACAGGTGCCTTATTATTTCATCCTGGGAAGGCCGAGGCCGTACCAGGCGATGATATTGCGCTGAATCTCGTTGGTGCCCATGGAAACGATGGGGACGAAGCAGGCCTGGTAGAATGACTCCCAGACTCCGCCCATCCTGGCATACTTGGAGTGCTGGACCTGGCCGAAGGGGCCGAGCATGTCCGTGGCCATCTTGGCCATTTTCTCCATTAGCTCGCTGGCGAACACCTTGACCGAGGCAGCGTCCATCAGGCCCATCTCATGCCTGTTCTGCTGATCGGCGATGCGGTAAGCCAGTGTACGCACGGCTTCCAGGTCGCAGGCCAGCTCGGCAATGCGGTTGCGGATAAGCGGGTCCTTGGACAGGGGAACGCCGTTGCGCTTGGTCTCGTTGGCATAGTTGGTCAGCAGCTCCATTGCCCGCAGGAGGCCGTATACCAGCGCGATGTTGGACCTTTCGAATCCGGCCAGTACGTTGACCACAGCCCAGCCACCGCCTTCCTGACCGACGATATATTTGGCCGGTACATGAACATCATCCAGGTAAACTTCATTATAAATATGCGAGCCATCCATATAGGGGATGCCTTTGACGGTGATTCCGGGCGTCTTCATGTCACACAGGAGGAAGGTGAGGTTCTGGTGTTTTTTGGCTGCAGGGTCGGACTTGTATACGCCAAAGGCCCAGTCAGCCCTGTGTGCGGCCGTATTCCAGGTCTTCTGGCCGTTCAAAATAAACTCATCGCCTTTCCTGATGGCGGTAGTGCCCAGAGCAGCCAGGTCGGAACCTGCGTTCGGCTCGCTCCAGAGCTCGCACCACATGGTCTCGCCCTTGGCAATGCCGGGCAAGAACTGACGCTTCACTTCTTCGCCGCCAGCTGCCAGCAGGGTCGGAGCAAGCATGGCAACGCCGAACTCGTCCACGCCGGGCAGCCCGTAATAGCCTATGGCCTCGCTGAAAAGTACTTTATCCATCATGTCGCCACTGCCGCCGTATTCTACCGGCCAGCCTAACGACAGCCAACCCCTCTTTCCAAACTCCCTGGCGCAATAGCGATGAAACTCCCAGCACTCATCATTATCGTTTTTGCTCTCAATGCCGATGTATGACTCCGGCTTTTTCTTGGTCAGCTCCTCGCAATACTTGTAGAACTCCTTTTTCCTGGTTTCCTGCTCGGGGGTCAACCTGAAATCCATTAGCGCAACTCCTTATTTGTGTTAATTAGTTTATGTTTCCTATTAGCACGATGGCAAATTAACGAATTGACCGACCAAACCAGAATTATACCACAATTTGGCATTTTTCAAACGCCGGCTGTCTCACGGGGGTCATGTTTTGAAAAACGTCTGTGGCCAACTACAATATAGGCCAGAACCAAAAAAGCAGCGCATGGGCAGGATGTAAGGAGGCAATGCATGGCAGAGATTGAGCGCAAGATGAAAACAGGGGACAGCGCGGGTGATTTCGTTCTCAAGGACCAGGACTCACAGGATATCAAGCTTTCCGACCACAGGGGAAAGTATGTGCTGCTTTCCTTCCACCCGCTGGCCTGGACGGCGGTCTGTACCAGCCAGATGAAGTCGGTTGACGACAACTACAATGTCTTTGAATCACTGGACACCTATCCGCTGGGACTTAGCTGCGATCCCGTGCCGTCCAAAAAGGCCTGGGCGGATCACATGGGGCTTAAAAAGCTGAGGCTGTTGTCTGATTTCTGGCCGCACGGCGAAGTGGCCAGGCTGTTCGATATATTTCGTGAAAAAAACGGCTTCTCCGAGAGGGCCAATATCATAGTCGACCCGCAGGGCAAGATAGCATTTTTTAAAACCTATCCGCTCAGCCAGCTGCCCGATGTCAACGAGCTCATAGAGTGGCTGGGCAAAGGCACTATATAAGGAGGAAATCATGAAAGCGATATATGCATTATTGTTCGGACTTATTCTTGTGGCCGCAGGCTGCGTGCAGGTCATAGGCCCCTCACCTGCTCCGTCCGGCGGCGGGGGCACAGGCATCCCAACCATCGACAGGTTCGAAGCCTCGCCGGCCAGCGTTGCGGCCGGCGGCATGTCCACTCTGAGCTGGCAGGTATCCAACGCCAGCATGGTCACCATTGACCAGGGCATCGGTGGTGTGGCCTTAAGCGGCAACCGTCCGGTATCCCCTCAAGCTACAACTACATATACCCTGGTCGCCAGCAACGCTGCCGGCAGCGCCAGGGCCACTGCACAGATACTTGTTGCATCCGGCCCGGCACCAAGCACCCCTTCCTCGTTTAACCTGCCCGTCGTGAAACTTTTCACGGTCCAGCCCGCCAACATAATCATGGGAGGATCAACCCTTTTGCAGTGGGACGTTTCCAATGCCTCCAGCGTCAGCATCGATCCCAGCATCGGACCTGTTGCCCCGCAGGGCAGCACACAGATAACGCCTACATTCGCTACGACCTATAAACTAACAGCCACCAACGCACAGGGCTCCATACTGGCGGCCACACTGGTCACGGTATCGTCGGTAACTCCTTCGCCGGATATACCGGTAATCCTGTCCTTCTCTGCTACTCCGTACGTCATTCGGCAGGGCGAGCAAGCCACGCTGAGCTGGCAGACGACCAATGCCTCGTCGGTCAATCTGGACCATGAAATCGGGATAGTTCAGGGAAGCGGCAGCATGCAGGTGTCTCCGCGCACAACTACGATTTACACTCTGACTGCCAGCAATCCGGACGGCGCACAGCTTCAGACGGCCGTTGTGAATGTGAAATAAGCCGGGAGGTAAAGATCAGGACCTTCCCAGCTCTCGTATGCGGTTAAATGCGCTGTTGATGCCGGCAAAGACGTCCTTCCTGTCTGAGCGGAATGTCCTGCGCTCCTGACGCTTTGTGGCCCACTCGTCGAAGACGGCCAGCCTGAGGTAGCGCACCCGGCCCCTGCAGTCTGTGACGTACCTGCGCTTCAGCTTTCCTCCCAGCTTGAGTATCCCCTTTTCCAGCGCGCTGTCGCGCCCCGGGTCGCAGTCCACCCATTTTCCCAGCCAGACCTCACAGTCTACGTGGTCGCGCTGCTGGCCCAGCTGCCTGATGCGGTCGGCCCTGCCGATCGTACGGCCGGCCTGGTCCCACATGTACATGTCCGCCTTGATCCTGTATATCCTGTACCTGCTAGGAATGCCGATGGAACGCAGCAGCGCCACCATCAGGTTGGTCTTGCCCGAGCACATCCCCCAGCCTTTCTTGAGCGATTGAGACGCCCTGACGTCCCAGTCTTCCAGGCCGTAGGGCATTTCCTTAACGAACTCGAAGATCTTCAGAAGGCGCTGGCCGTTGTTGCGGCAACCCGCCGTCAACTCCAAAGCCTTGCGCCTGATCTGCGGGCTGCGGTCGAAATCGCACAGCAGGCTGGGCTGCAGGTATTTCTGCCGGTCAAAAGCCATGGTCAGCCCACCCGGATATCAAGAATTTTATGCCTGGAAGTCAGGCCGCTGACTATCTTGATGGAGGCCCTGGGCACCTTCAAATGGGCTGCCATCAGCTTGAGCATGGCTTCGTTGGCCTTTCCGTCCTCCGGCGCCTGACGCACGCGCACGACATATTCCTCACCCCGTTTGAAAACCTCCTCCCTGGCAGAATGCGGCATTACTTTGACGTTGATCCTCATTGGATGACCTCGCACCAGAGTTCTGCGCGGTTGTCCCGTCTTGTCCTCTGCAATCGCCGTTCCTTCATTTCCTCCACCGGCTGCAGCAGCCTCACTGGCGTAATTGAATTGGTAATATCGGTGCTGCTCTGAGTGTATACCCGCATATAGTTGTCGGTAAGCCCGCTGTATATTCCCTCTCCCTGTCTGATCCTGTTCTCCCACAGCACCGGCCTGGTTGTTCCCGCCAGGCTTCGGGCAAACCGCCTTGAACTGAGCTCTGCCAGGTCGAGCATTGCGGCGCTTCGCTCCTTCTGAACTTTATCGCCGACTCTATCCGGCATGGCGGCTGCCTCGGTGCCCGGCCTGGCCGAGTAAGCGAAAACGTGAATGGCGGCTAGTCTCATTTGTTCACACAGGGCCAGGCTCTGGCGGAAGTCTTCTTCGCTTTCACCCGGGAAACCGACTATGATGTCCGTGGTAATGGATGCATCGGGCATTATATCACGTATCCCGGCCAGCGCCTTCTGGTAGTCTGCGACGGTGTAGCAGCGCTTCATCCTCTTGAGCACGCTGTCACTGCCGCTCTGCAGCGCCAGGTGGAAATGCCGGCACAGCCTTCGATCATCCCACATACCAAGCAGATCGCGGCTCATCCACTGGGGCTGCAAAGATGACAGGTGCAGCCTGGGTATGGCCGTCTCCCTTAAAATTCTGCGGATAAGGCCCTCCAGGGATACTCCGTTACTGTTATATGACCCAATTTCCGTGCCCGTGAGCACGACCTCTTTGTAGCCCTCCAGCACCCTGAGCTGTATTTCGTCCAGTACCTGCTCGGCCGGGACGCTGTTCACCTGGCTGCGCACATACGGCACAATGCAATAGGAGCAAAAATTGGCGCAGCCGTCCTGGATTTTAATGAAGCTGCGCACCCTGTCTCCGCTCTGGCTTGATGCGGCTCGGATAGTGTCGTATTTCTGGCATAGCAAATCAACTGCTGACGACTTATCCGGGTTAGCCAGGGTCACATCCGCCCCGCATTCTTTAAGCTCCCTGGCGGCCAGCCGGGCAGAGCATCCCACGGCCACGATCAGCGCGCCCGGGTTCTGCCGGCGCAGCATCCTCACCAGGTGTCGCGACTTGCTGTCGGCCACGTGCGTCACGGTGCAGGTATTCACAATAAAGACGTCCGCCCGCCTGCCCTGCGCCAGATTAAAACCAGCGGTCGAGAGGCGCCGTGACAATAGCTCTGACTCGGCCTGGTTCAACTTGCAGCCGAGCGTGTGAATGGCGACGGTTGGTATTTTATCCATCTCTGAAACAAGGTGAATTATATTGAGATGTCAGCTTGGCGGTCAAAACGGTATTTGATCGCGCCCTGCTTAATTGACAAAAATTGCCCATGTTCTAAAATTACCTGTAGCACAGGCCCGCCGCCCAACGTTTGAGCAAGCCCCAAAAGCAAAACGGCGTTTTACGCACAGGAGGCTTAATATGACTACGCAGAGCTGTAACACATCACGCTTTTCCATCAAGCAGCCGGGAAAACTGTCGCAGCGCATCAAATGGCTGCGCGATTATTACTTCCAGGGGGTGAGCCGCAGGTGGAACAACGAGTTCACCGGTTTCACCACGGGCACGCCCTGGGACATTCAGTACCTGGAGCTCAATTATTACATAGTGCCGGAAACCTATGTCTTCTTCCCCACCTTCACCGGCGCCTTCCAGCAGGTCTCAAGCAAGGTGGAGCTTCCTGAGGACTTCTGGAAATGGAGCCTGCCGGAACGCAGCGCCTGGTTCATCAAGGAGGTCATGGTCTACTATCTGCCGCACGAGGTGTTGCCGGGCGACCTGATCGCCGGCGGACGCTTCAACGTCCAGGCCTCCCGCTGCCTGACCGAGAGGGAAACACGCCGCTATGAGAAGGACGTCTACGGCAAGAACGGCATCAGGGCGGCCGAGCTCTGGCTGCATGATCACGGCTACGGCAACGCCGGCCCCACCAGCGGACACCTGATACCTGATTACGCACGCGTTTTGAAGGAAGGATGGAGGGGCATTCACGAGGAGCTGAACCGTAAGCTGGATGGCTTGAACAAGAGAGAATACGACGGTAAGAAGGGGGCCCAGCTAAGGGCCATGCTGCTGGCCGCTACCATGGCTCGGGACGTGGCCTTCGAGTACAGCAAGGTATGCACGAAGCTGGCAGATAAAGAGGTCGACCCCTCCCGGAAAAAGGAGCTCAGTCAGATGGCCGAGATGATGCGCCGAGTGCCCTGGGAGCCACCTCAGACATTCTGGGAAGCTATACAAGCACTCTGGTTGACCCACATGCTGGTGATGAGCGAAGAGAACTATCCCGGGCCGGGCGTATCCTTCGGCCGCGCCGACCAGTACCTCTACCCGTTCTGGAAGAAATCGGTCGAGGAGGGCATGGACCCCGAGTTCGGCAAAGAGATATTAAAGTGCTTCTGGATACACTGTAACTATGCGTATGACGCCATGATACGCGTGGGCGGCAACCAGGGCATCACCGCCGGCTTCGGACAGCTGATCACGCTGTCCGGCATGGGAAAAGGCGGCCAGGACCTCAGCAACGACCTGACGTACGCCATGCTGGACGTCATCGACGATCTCAGCCCCATGCTCGAGCCCAAGCCCAACGTCCGCCTGCACAGGAGCAGCCCGGACAGGCTGCTGGACAGGATTGTCGATATGATCGCCGCCAGCCAGGGATCGCCCTTCCTGCTCAATTTTGACGAGCGCTCCATAGCAGGCATGCTCAGGGAAGCCAGGATGACCGGCATCGAGAAGCTGATCAACGCCGACAACGTCTTCGATTACGCACCCGTCGGCTGCCTGGAGAACACCATGTGCGGCAACGACCGCTCGGGCACGGTGGACATCAACCTCAACCTGCTTAAAGCGGTCGAGCATGCACTCACCGGAGGATACGACCTGATCCCCTGGGTAGACCCCATGACGGGCAAAGCCGAAGCCCTCAAGCGCTGGGGGCCGGCCACAGGCGACTCCACCAAATTCCGCACCTGGGAGCAATTTTGGACGGCCTATGCCAGGCAGACGCAGGCCATCATCAAGAGAATAGCCGAGCTGTACGACCGCACTGACCGCGTCAGGGCGCGCTATTTACGCACCCCCTACCTGTCATGCCTGGTGCGCGGCTGTGCCGACAAGGCCATGGACATTAACGAGGGCGGTGCCGAGCTGAACTTCGTTACGCTGGAAGCAGTGACCTACGCCAGTACTGTAGACTCGCTGCTGGCTGTAAAGTACCTGGTCTTCGATAAAAAAGAATGCACCATGCAGGAGCTCGTCCAGGCGCTCAAGGACAACTGGAAGGGCCACGAGGTACTGCAGGCCAAGGCCGTAAACAAGGCGCCCAAGTACGGCAGGGACGAGGACTTTGCCGACGATATGGGCAAGAAGGTCATGGAGCTGTGGACGGGCGAGACCTGGAAATATAAGACCTCGGCCACCGGCAAGCAGTTTCGCCCGGGCATGCTCTCCTGGAACTACTGGGTGGGCGACGGATACGTTCTGCCGGCCAGCCCGGACGGCCGGCCCAAGGGCAAGTTCCTCTCCAATGCAATCTGCCCCTGCGACGGCGCCGATATCAACGGCCCCACCGCCAACGTCAACTCGGTGGGCAAAGTGCTGGGCGGTAAAGACCCTCAGGGCAACGGCGACTGGGCGGGCTACCTCAACCTGCTGCCCAACGGCGCCAGCCATACCATGACCTTCAACCCCTCGCTTCTACGCGATCCGGAACACAAGGCCAAATTCAAGGCTTTTCTGCGCAGCTACATGGAGAACGGCGGCAGCGCGCTGCAGATCAACATGATCGACGCCGATATGCTGCGCGATGCGCAGCAAAACCCGGAGGCCTACCGCCACCTCATTGTGCGCGTGACCGGCTATAACGCTTACTTTACCTCCATCGGCCGCGAGCTTCAGAACGAGATCATAGCCAGGGAAAGCCACAGGATGTAACTGTTTAACATGAAAATGGAACAGGTCCCCGGACACGTGCCGGACGAAGTAAAAAAGGGTGAGAAAGCCCTGATACTGCACACGCAACGGCTCTCCACAGAGGACGGGCCGGGCATACGTACGACCGTATTTTTCAAGGGCTGTCCGCTGCGCTGCAGCTGGTGCCACAACCCGGAGAGCATATCACCCGGGCGGCAGGTGCACTGGTTGGAGTCGCGCTGCATCGGCTGCGGCATCTGCCTCAAGGCCTGCCCGCACGGCTGCCTGGTTAAAACCGAGAAGGGCATTTCCAGGGACAGGTCACGGTGCAAAGCCTGCGGCAAATGCACCGAGGAATGCCCTTCGGGCGCGCAGGAGATGCTGGGCAGGGAGGTAACAGTGGAAGGGCTGCTGGCCGAGCTGGTCAAGGATAAAATCTACTACGAAAAGTCGGGCGGAGGGGTCACGCTCTCTGGCGGCGAGCCGCTGATGCAGCCTGACTTCGCTGTCAATCTGCTGCGCAGGCTCAAGGAGAACGGCGTGAGCACGGCTGTCGACACCTGCGGAGTATGCTCGCCAGCCACGTTCCAGGCTGTGCTGCCGTATACTGACCTCGTTCTGTACGATCTGAAGGGGATAGACCCCGCAGCGCACAAACAACACACGGGCCTGCACAACGAAGGCATAATCAAGAACATACTGTCCCTGCGCGATTACATGGCTGCACACCCCGGCGCTGTAAGGCTGTGGATAAGGACACCGCTTATACCCGGTGCGACGGCGGGCCGGGAAACTATCGAGGGCGTGGGTAAATTTATACACGATAACCTCAATAGCGCAGTCCAGCGCTGGGAGCTTTGCGCCTTCAACAACCTCTGCCGGGACAAGTACCGGCGGCTGGACATGGAATGGCAATACGCCAGTGCTCCCCTCTTCAGCAAGCAGGAGCTGGCAGATTTCGAGCGGACTGCCAAAGCTTCCGGGCCGGACCCGGCCAGCATTTTTGTCACGGGCGTTTCACGGATAGAAAGCTGATTTCAAGCAAGGAGGCGGCCATGCAGGATAATAAGACCTACACCAGATTTTCGGAATCCGATATTGAAAACTTCAAGCCGGAGATGAAGGTCGGCCTGCTGGCCACCGCCAGCAAACAGGGGCTGCCTCACCTGACGCTGATATCCACGCTGCAGGCCTGCTCGGCGACCGGGCTCTTCTGGGGTCAGTTCTCCGAAGGAATCAGCAAGAACAACATACATGAGAACCCGCATACAGGTTTCCTGATCATGACGCTGGACCGCAACCTGTGGCGCGGCAAGGCCAGGTTCACTCACACCAGCAGGACGGGCGCCGAGTTCGACCTGCTCAACAACACGCCCATGTTCCGCTATAACGCCTATTTCGGGGTACACACAGTTTACTACATGGACCTGGTGTCGCAGACCGGCAAGCAGCCGTTGCCCATGGGCGGCATTTTGCAGGCGGCCGTCAAGACCATGATCGCACGTACGCTGGCAGGCAAAGGCGGCGAGAAGGAAGTCATTAACGGCTTCACGCGCAGGCTGATCGACAAGATGACCAACCTGAAATTTTTAGCCTATGTCGATGCCGACGGCTATCCCTTCATTATACCCGTCATACAGGCCCAGACGGCCGGCACTGACCGCATCATCTTCGCCTCATCGGTTTACGGGGATGACCTGAAGTCTATAGCAAAGGGATCTACCGTGGCGCTGTTCGGCATGTCTTTCGAGATGCAGACCGTGGTGCTGAGGGGCGCCTACCAGGGCATCAGCAGCGTGGGCGGAGTCAGGTGCGGTAGCATGGAGGTGGACTGGGTGTACAATCCCATGCCACCCAAGCCGGGACAGGTCTATCCGCTCAAGAAGCTGGAAGCGATAACTTCCTTTTAAGCGGCCTGTTTGCCCGCTTTTCTCTTCAGAAAGCCATTGATAAAGATCCTGGTGGAATCCATGGCCTCAATGAAGAAGCCATGGCGCTTATCCTGCATCAGGACCAGCTCCGCCCCGGCTATCCTCTCCTCCAGTATCTGGCTGTTCTCGAAAGGTATTATCTTGTCGTCCGTCCCGTGTATCAGCAGGGTGGGCGCGGTTATATTCGGCAGCCTCTCCCAGGTGTCGAACTGGGCCACTGCCTCCGCCTGACGGCGGAAGGTCCGCAGCGGAGTGGGATACTCCGTGGTCACCTTGTGGTAGTACTTCAGCGCCTCGGGGTTGGCCTCGATGAACTCCTCGGTGCAGAAGAACTTGAAGACCTCCAGCGTCCTCTGCTCCGGCGGCATTTTGGCCAGCCACTGGTAGTCGAAGAGGACCTTCAAGCCTTCGGGCGGAGGCTTGACTGCGTGCGGGCCGCCGCAATATGTGCAGCCCAGGATGAGGTTTACCAGGCGGTCGGGATAGTTGAGCGCAAACTCCTGGGCGATCATGCCTCCCAGGGAAACACCGAAGACGGTAGTCCGGCTAATGGAGAGCTCATCCAGCACGCGGCAGGCATCTTCGGCCATCAGGGGAACGGTTATGGGGTTATCGGGCTTGTCGCTTCTTCCTACACCGCGGTTGTCAATCAGTATCACCTGGTGTTGCTTGGCAAGCTCCTGCGGCAGTTGCCCCCACTGCAGCGAATAATGACCGTAGCCCTGAATCATCAGGAACGGGTCGCCCTGGCCGAGCACCTCGTAATATATTTTTACTCCGCCGACATCGCAGAATGGCATTTATACCTCCCTTAGCGGTAAAGCAGGTATCAGTCAATGTTTATCAAGCCTACCTGCATATCCGACGATTATACACGGTCCAATATAAAATGGATACCACTTGACAAACATATCTTGATATATTAAGATATATCTAAATATATCTTTAGGAGGTTGCAAAATGCACGGACACACATTTGGACACTGGCCTTTCGGAGGCAGGATGTTTCGCAAGGGCGCCTTCAGGTACAAGATCCTGGATATGGTCAAGGACAAGCCTACGTACGGCTACGAGATCATACGCCAGCTCGAAGACCAGTTCGGTGGTATGTATATACCCAGCGCAGGCATTGTCTACCCTACACTCCAGTACTTCGAAGAGCTGGGTTACGTCACCTCGGCCGAAAAGGACGGCAAGAAGTTCTATACCATCACCCAGGCCGGGTTGAAGCACCTGGAAGAACAGAAGGAAACCATCGACGACATCAAGGAACAGATGAAAAGCTGGTCCCACGGGCACGGACGTGAAGAGTTCCGGGATATGATGCAGGAGTGGGGAAGGCTGGGCAGGCTATGCGGCCGCAGCGTTCGCTATGCCAAGCCCGAGGACTTGAAGCGCATACGGGAAATCATTGAGAAGGCCTACGGGGATATCGAGAAAATAATCAAGCATTAAACTGTCAGCCTGTTTGGAAAACGCTCGATACTGACCTATAATCTGCTATAGAACCTGTTAGACCGGGAATTAGGAGAGGTGTACATGGGCGGGAAAAATTGGCATCCTGCGGTAATCCTGGCAGCATTGATGGTCGTATCGGGCCTTTTCACAGCCTGCGTCCCTGTGACGCCGGCCGGGCAGCAGCCGCCCCCGGCAGCTCCAGTTGCCCTCTTCACCTTTGACCCCATAGTGGTATCACCCCTGCCGGTAACCGCCGGCCAGCCTTTCACAGTGAGCATGAAGATAGGCAACACCGGCCCGGCGGCAGGCAGCTACAGGGCGGACCTGCTGATTAACGGCAGCCCGGCCGATAACCAGACGGTGGTGGTGGGGCCCGGAGGAAGCGGCCAGGCGGTGTTTCAAACCACGCTCCAAACGCCAGGCACCTACAACATTAAAATCGGCCCTCAGTCAACACAGGTAAGCGTTACGCAGCGCCATGTCCCTGTCACGCTGAAAATCGATAACGGGGCCGTCGATGGCTGCGACCCCGTGGCCGGCACGGTGGGAGACCCTGCCAATATGATCCAGACCCCCAACGGGCACATGCTGGTACTTGCTGCGCCTCCAGGCGGATTTGTTATAACAGGCATAGACATCTTCGGCTATATCAAGAGCAGCACCTATGACTACGACCGCGATCCTAATCTGGGAGGAAGCGTGTGGGTATACGGGCCGGACATAGCCTCAATCGAACCGATCAATCCCACCTTCGCCATCAATATTTACGATGCCCGCCGCAACAAGCTTTATTCAGGCAGTTTCAGCCGGGACACCTTTGACTACATGCCGCGCTGGGTTACCGTCAACATCCCCGATATAAAGGTCAGCGGTGATTTCAGCATAGAGCTGCTGACGTACAATTTGCCCAAGCTTAACGCCGCAGGCTATGGGAACTGGGACCCCTGGCACAGATACGTGGTGCATATCTGGTATGACCAGATCTGCATCGGCTATGAGAATTCCTTCGACGTACGGTCTTATCAGTCCGAAGGCGGCACGCCCGTGCCGGACTTTTATCCAACCTACAACTGGCTTTTGCGGGCGGAAGGCTATCAGCCCTGATATAAACTCCATGGCCGCGCTTGTTATAGCCATAATAAGGTACGCCGTCGCCGCTGCCGGTATTTTTACCGGCTATTTCCTCTTCTTTACCTGGAGAGACGTCCGGCCGGCCTTGGAGGTCGTTTGCCTGACCTGCGTCGGCATCAACGGAATTCTCAGCTTTATCTCCCATGTGGTCTTCCACGAAGAGGACGCACGGCGGCTCGGGCTGGATTCAGCTCATCCCGGCTTCCAGTTCGAGGTGGGCTTCTTCAATTTATCCGCCGGATTACTGGCCGTGTTCTCTTTCCTGCTAAGCTGGGGACCCATTGCCAACGCAGTCCTGTTGCTGGTCTACGCTCTATATATATTGCAGGCTGTAATTTTCCATCTATTCCGGTATGTGGCGGGTAAAAAACGCGGCGCCGGCTACCTCTGGGGCAGCATAGTGGCTGCAGGGCTGTACTCTGGCAATATGCTCTTTTTCGCCTTTGCCGCGCTTATCCAGGAGCAGCTTCTTCCCTTCTAATTTGATGCTCTCTGCATTTACTTTAAGCACCGTTTATGGTATAAAACACCCCAGAAAGCGAAGTGCGATTTGGCACATACTCACTGGAAACTCCTATCTGAAAACGAGGCTCCTCCCGAATTTGCGGGCGTCGATCCGCTTGTCTCAAAGCTGCTGTACAACCGGGGCGTAAACAGTTCCTCAGAAGCGGAAACCTTCCTCAAAGCCGACCAGCGTCTTGCCATCGATCCCTTCATGCTTCCCGACATGCACCTGGCCGTCAACCGCGTCTACAAGGCGCTCTTCTCGGGCGAGAAAATAGCCGTTTACGGCGATTTCGACGCCGACGGCATAACGGCCACGGCGCTGCTTGTGCAGGGGCTATCGGAGATGGGAGGAGACGTTGTGCCCTACATCCCACACCGTATTTACGAAGGCTACGGCCTCAAGGTGGCCGCACTGGAGAAGCTGCGCAAGCAGGGAGTCACGCTGGTCATAACCGTGGACACTGGCATCACGGCCTTCGCCGAGATTGAAAAATCGCACAGGATGGGGATGGATATACTGGTGACCGACCACCACGTGCCGCTGGGGGAACTGCCCTCGGCGGACATCATAGTAGACCCCAAGCGTGCCGATTCAAAGTCGCCCTTCATCGAGTTTGCCGGCGTGGGCGTGGCCTTTAAGCTGCTGCAGGCCCTGCTGGCTGGCAGCGGCCGGGATGCCCTGATGGACAGCTCGCTGGAGCTGGCCACGCTGGGCACCATCACAGACATGTCGCCCCTGCTCAGTGAGAACCGCTACTGGGTAAAGACCGGAATACAGCTGCTCAACCGCACCGAGCGCATAGGCCTGGTGGAATTGCTCAACTGCGCCGGCATTGAGCGGGGCAAGCTCACGGCCGAGACGGTCTCTTATCAGATCGGCCCAAGGCTCAACTCGGCCGGCCGCCTGGACGACGCCGGAACCAGCTATCAGTTGCTGGTTACGCAGGACAGGGCGGAGGCCAGTAAACTGGCCATAGAGCTGGAGCAGAAGAACAGGGAACGCCAGCGCATTGTGGCTGAAACGTACGATAAGGCGCACCGCCAGATAGTGGAGGACGGCACCGACCGGCCCATCCTGATGGCCAGCGACGCCGACTACCAGGCCGGCGTGATGGGCCTGGTGGCGGGACGGCTGGCCGATGAGTTCTACCGACCCGTGGTGCTGGTCAAGATAGGCATCGATACCTGCCGCGGCAGCGCCCGCAGCATACAGGAGTTCGACCTGATGGAGGCGCTCAAGTCCTGCCACCACCTGCTGGCCAGGTACGGCGGGCATGCTCGCGCAGCCGGCTTCAACGTCAGCACCCGTGACCTGCCGCAACTGCAGAAGAAGCTGCGCACCGCCGCCGAGGAGAAGCTGACCGGGCTGGATTTGAGGCCGCATATCAATATCGACGCCGAGGTCCCGCTGTCCACTTTCTCCAAGGGGGTCTTCGAGGAGATGCGGCTGCTGGAGCCTTACGGCATGAGCAATCCCATACCCGTTTTCCTCAGCCGTAACGTCGAGGTGGTGGAGCAGAAGCTGGTGGGCAGCCAGAACGACCATATCAAGCTGAAGCTGAAACAGGACGGCATTGTCTGGGATACAATGGGGTTCCGCCTGGGCTCAAGCATCGGCGAGCTGGCACGCACCATAGACATCGTCTACTGCGTGGAGGTGGACACTTACAACGGCAGGGGGCAACTCAGGCTCAACCTGCTTGATTTCTCACACTCTTACTGAGCCTTTTCCCCGGCCTGCGCCGCAACCGAAGCCGAGCGCTTATACCTGACGACCCTGATAATCAGCAGCGCCAGCGCCACCACTATAAATGGTATGTCCACCACCTGTGCTTCAGGCAGATTGAATAAAAATGGCGTGGTGTCACCGCGGAAAAAGCGTATGACGAAGTCTCCGGCGGCGAAGATCACCAGGTAAAGCAGGAAGAGCGTGCCCTGCGGCTTGAGCCTCTTGCGCAGCAGCCACAGCATCACGAACCCGATGACGTTCCAGGCCAGGTGGAATATCTGCGTGGGATATAGCGGCACACCCTGGGGCGCGTAGCTGTTGGGGTTTTGGTAGACGATGGCGATGGGCAGCTCACAGGTCTCCCCGTAGCAGCAGCCGTTTATCAGGCAGCCCACCCTGCCGATGGCCTGCCCCATGATAGCGCCCGGCGCCACGATATCGCCCAGCCACCAGAACGATATTTTCTTGACCCAGCAGTAGATCAGCACTGCCAGCCCGGCGCCCAGCACCGCTCCCCACACGGCCAGCCCGGCGAAATTCAGCAGCTGGTCGGGATGCGTGATGTAATACTGCCACCTGTCAATTACATGGAGCAGCCTCGCCCCGATTATGCCGCCGATGACACCCCACAGGCCGATGTCCCATATCTGGTCCACCGGGAACTTTGTGCGCCTGGCCTCCAGAATGGTTATTCCGATGATGGCCACCACCGCCAGCACCACCATAACGCCATACCAGCGCACCTCCAGGCTGCCGATGCTGAAAAGTATAGGGTTCCAGTTGATGTCGAACATATTCTCTACTCTGCCTCAATAAAAATTGCGTCCACGAACGCCCGCGGCTGGAAGGGAGCGATATCTTCCGGCGTCTCACCGGTGCCAACGTATTTAATAGGTATTTGCAGCTCATCGCAAATGGCCAGCACGATGCCGCCTTTGGCCGTCCCGTCCAGCTTGGTCAGGAAGATGCCGGTCACATCAGCCGACTGGGTGAAGCTGCGCGCCTGCGATAGCCCGTTCTGGCCGGTGGTGGCATCTATGACCAGCAGCACCTCCTGCGACGCCTCGTACCTGCCGGCGATCTTCTTGATCTTCTTCAACTCGTCCATCAGGTTGTGCTTGGTCTGCAGCCTGCCGGCGGTATCGACAATTACCACTTCGGCCTTGCGGCTCCTGGCGGCCTCCAGCGTGTCGAATACCACTGCGCCCGGGTCGGCCCCCGGTTGAGTGGAGATAACGTCCACTCCTATCCTCCCTCCCCACATTTTAAGCTGGTCGATGGCCGCCGCCCGGAAGGTATCGGCGGCGGACAGTATCACCTTTTTACCGTCCTTCCTGTACCGGCTGGCCAGCTTGGCTATGCTGGTCGTTTTGCCGGTGCCGTTGACGCCCACCAGCAGTATTATCTCAAGCCCGGCAGACGCTGTTTGGAAAGGCTTAGCGGATTTCACGTCCAGCATCCTGACCATCTCTTCCTTCAAGATGTCCCTGACGGGGTCTCCCTCGGTGATGCCCGCCTCTTTGACCTGCTTCTTAACGCGTGTCAGCAGCTTATCCGTAGTGTCCACACCAACGTCGGCGGATATCAGGAGCTCCTCCAGCTCGTCCCAGAGCGAATCTTCAACTTTCGGACGGTTGAACAGGGCGGATATCCTGCCGAAAAAGCCCTCGCGGCTGCGCTTGACCCCGCGCTGAATATTGTTTGAGGCATCTGCCATGTGAATCTCGCAAAGGTGAATTGTATGACAATGCCAGCTACCAAGCAAATCAGCATCATGTATTGACAGGTGCTGCAAACAGTACTATATTGGCACGAGCGCTATCATTGCGACACACACTGGCGTTCATTACAGTGGAGGAGGTAGCTATGCCAAACTACGCCAGGACCGGCGGAATACTCAATATCATCTCCGGTGCATTTTCCATTTTTGGTGGTGTCTCGTTCGGCGCCCTCTACATAGTTATGGGTCTGTTTATGGCTCAAAATACCAAGGATCAGGCCAGCTCACAAATGGGAGGCCTGATTTTTACGATCATGGGAATTATATTCGGCCTCTTTTTTATTCTGGTGGGTATACTGGCCATAGTTGGAGGCGTATATACACTAAAGCGCAAGAACTGGGCGCTGGCTATAGCCGGTGCGGTGGCCGCGGCTCTCGTCTTCTTCCCACTCGGCATTGCAGGCACTATACTCGTCTCTCTGGGCAAGCCGGAATTTTCATCGGGCAAAACTGCCTTGCCTGCTGAACAAGTCCAGGATGTCCAGACAACAATAAGTCAGGCGCCAGACGATGCAAAGTAAGGCGACCATAGCAGGCATCCTGTCAATCGTCTCGGGAATATTCGGCGTGCTGCGCCTGGGCTGGGCATTTTTGTGGATCTGGCTGTTTAATGACATATTTGTATACAGCCCAAAAAATGGTTTGCCCATGTATTCTGCCGGCTTCATTCAGCTTATGAATACGTTTCAAATATATTGGGGTATCGCTGGTGCAGTTATCGGCATTTTTACCATTGTTGCGGGAATACTGACACTCAGAAGAAAGAGCTGGGGTCTGGCGCTGGCCGGAGCTATTGCCGGGACGTTAACATTCTTCCCATGCGGCATACCGGCGATCATACTCATCTCATACGCGCAGAATGAGTTTTCAAAATGTCAGAAACCCACCGCTACTGAATCCGCTTAACTTTCAATGCTACTTATCGCTGAGCGGGTGGCTGTATTGGCTCGATGGGAACGGGAAAACCCCCCTTCTTTCCCCAGGGGGGATAGATTCCCCATTCCGCCCATATACCGTTAACTGCTACATATATCTGATGTGTTGCAAGGCCACCAAGTTGTGGCCCCGGGGGGATATTTATCTTGGCTTCAATCGTGTAGTTCCCATTATGAACCGGCTTGATAATAGTGATAATTTCTTTAGTTCCCCCTTGCTCTATGTTCCCTGCCCATGATAAGTCGTCACTGACATATGCAATTCCCTCCGGCAGAAGCACCTTATAGGACATATTTCCTGAACATGTAAACGCCTTGATAACACATGCTAGCTTGCCTGTCTGATTAAGCCCTGGAGCACCGTTCGGGAATGACATATTCACGGTTATGCACGGCAGTGGAGGCGTTTCATAAATATCTTTAGTGGTACCAGCCGTACAATCTAATACGAATAATCCCGCAAAAAGGGCCACTATTGCACACAAGCATTTAACGATGCTCATAATGATTCCTTTCACCCCTGGTTTTGACAACCAGTTGAGACCGTATTTTTTTCCCGCCCCCGATGCTCACGCAAAAATAAACACTGTCTTATAGGAACGTTCATTATAGGATAATGGTTTAGAAACGTGCCTTTAGTCAGCCCTACTTGGTCTCTACCACCTTCTGGTAGCCTTTGAGCATCTCGGTCTTGATCATCTTGCGCACCATCTGCCGTACGTTGGGGTCCTGGATGGCTTTGATCATCTGAGAGCTGAACTCCATGTAGCGCGTGTCGTTCTGCGGGAAGTCGAACATGCCGTGGGCGTCGTAAAAGCGGAAATCGGCATCGAAGGGGAAGCGCAGCCTGGACCAGATCTGATCGCGGAATATCTTGTGGCCGCCCACGCCCAGAAAGGTCCACGGGCGCAGGTATTTCTGTTCAGCATTCTCCACACACCTGCCGGCCAGGTCGTCCAGCAGGGCGTCTATTTGAGCCGAGTCCCCCGCCTCGTCGGTCACCACGCCGGTGAAGTTGGCCTCGCTCATCTCGGCCTGCGCCTGCATGATCTCCTGCATATTCGGCAGCTGCGCCAGGGGTCCCGATACGATAAATCCGAACTGCTTGCCGATCTGCGTGGGTATGTGGCCGTTGAAGAAGCTGCGGTCCATGAACATCTTGATGCGCGATGAGAAGTAGCGGTCCTTAATGGCTCCGGCAAAAATCGTGACGTCCTGATCGCGCATATTGGCGTTGAAGAACTCCATGAACTCGTCCTTGCCCTTATACACGCACTCGTTGTCGAAGGCGCACTCCATGCAACCCAGGCACCCGCCCCTAACGTTGATATCCTGGAACCTTTTGACGTCTATCTGCCCGTTGAAGGTTGCGCTGAACCTGTGCACCATCCTGGCGATGTTGGATTTTTCGTCCTCGATGTCGGCCAGCACCCTGACCTTCTGCCCCTTCAGATCGACTTTGCCTGCCGCTTTGCCCGGCTCGTACCTGAACTTGCTGTGCACTACCGGGGCATAAAGCTGGACGGTGGGCGTTTTGTGCTCGATGGCGGACAGGAAGTCACCGGCCCACTTCAGCAGTATGCGCCGCTTGTCATCGATGAAGATATCGTCCATATCGGCCGAGAAGGACTCGGTGAAATTCATGCCCAGGTCCTCGCTGATGCCGCGGATGTAGTTGTGCGCGGTGTGGTCGAAGAAGTGAATGGAGGTGCTGAGCGCGCAGGCGTACTTGCCCTTGAAGGCCGCCCCGGCCTTGTTCTCCCAGACCATCTCGATGAAGTGCTTGTACTGCGAGCAGACCAAGAAAACATACAGGGGGAAGGCCCACATCACGCCGTCCGATGCTTTGACCTCGTCTATCACCTGCCGGAAGTTCCCGGCATCCTTCTCCAGCTTCAATATATCATGGGCAATATTGATCAGCTTGAACTCGTGCTGGGGCAATTTTTTCTGGATGAATTTGACGTACTGGACGGTGACGCTTATCTCGCCCTTGGGACTACCGTTGAGAACTGCTATCTTCATCGGAGAGCCCTCCCGCAAATGAAATTGGTGGAAGCAGGCTGGTCCTGCTTCCACCAATAATATCACAAGGTTATTTTGTGCACAAACAATTTTAGGGGACGACCACAGTGGTCGATAGCGCCACGGTATTGCCCCCGTTGCTGGCCAGCAGTGTATAAGTGGTGGTGACGGTGGGGTACACCTTCTGTGCGCCGCTGGCGGAGACGTTCCCCACGCCGTTGTCGATGAAGACCGTATCGGCGTTGGTGACCGACCAGTACAGCTTGGCCTCGCCGCCGGAGGGCCCTGAACCGTAGCCGCTGTTATGGAAATCGTTGATAGTGGGCCAGGAGTAGGCCGGCGACACCACGGGCGTCACAGCCACAGTGCCCGCTGCTATGGTGGTGCCGTAGGGGTTCTGCGCCGTCAGGGTGTAAGTCGTGGTGTGAGAGGGGCTCACGATGGTGCTGCCGGTGGCGCCCACCGCTCCTATGCCGTTGTCAATAAAGATGGAAGTTGCGTTATAAATGTTCCAGCTGATAGTAGCATTCCCGCCGGCATTGATGGCAGTTGGTATGATGTTAAAGGATACCACGCCGGGCCGCGTGGCCGAGAAAGACGGGCCGGAGCCGCTCACCGTGATGGTGGTAGTGGCGTAGGTTGAGCCTGAAGAGTTCTGGGCTGTAAGCGTAAGCGTTGACGTGGCTGCGGGGGTGACGATCATGCTGCCGGTGGAAGATACCGTGCCCACGCCGCTGATGCTTACCGACGTGGCATTGAGCACGCTCCAGGTGAGCGTGGAAGAAGCGCCGTAGGCAACGGTCGAGGGGCTGGCCGTGAACGAAAGTATCGAGGGCCCACCGCTGCCTGAGGAAGGAGCTGACGCCCCGGACACTACCACCACAGTCGAAGCTGACGCCGTTCCGCCTGTGTTGTTGTAAGCGTCGATGATATAAGTCGTGGTGGAGGTAGGGTAGACTGCGGCGCTGCCGGTGGCGGCGACAACACCCAGCCCGCTTATTTTGGCGCCCGTGGCGTTGATTGCCTTCCAGTACAGCACTGCTGAAGAGCCAGGGGCGACCGCTGAGGGTGATGCATAAAAGGTTGTGATTGTGGGCAGGCCTGCATCGCTTCCTGAAGGTGAAACGGGGGAGACTGCGCCTCCTCCCACCATGAGCACAGCCGTAGCCGTGGACGTGCCGAACTTATTGGTTGCCGTAAGCGTGTAGGTCGTGCTTGCGGCTGGCGCCACCTTCTCCGCTCCCACGGTGGCAGCCTTGCCGATATAGGGGTCGATGTTAACCGCCGATGCTCCGCTCACCTCCCAGCTCAATATGGCCGCATCGCCTAAGCCTATTGAGCCTGGGCTGACCTCGAATTTGACCACCTCGGGCAGCTTGCCTGCGCCGCTCATATCGATGGTTATGCATCCGGCGAGCATTAACAACAAAGCCAGAGATAAAAACGGAATGCTTCTCATGTGTTGCGCCCCCTAGAAGCTTATTTTGCGGCTATCATACTATGCCCGGCCTATGGCGTAAAGTGTACTTTCGTCCTATCTGCAGCTATTGATTGGCAATGATGGCCAAGCCAGTGGATTTATGCCATAATTCAGCGGGAAAGCTTATGATTACCATCAGGCCTGCTGCAAAGGGCGACCTGGCAGCTATAACCGCAATTTACAACGACGCAATTATCAATACCACCGCCACCTTTGATACCGAGCCGAAAAGCGAGCAGGAGCAAAATGCCTGGTTCGAGGCGCACGGTAATCAGTACGCGGTGCTGGTAGCCGAGAGGGACGGTTGCGTAATAGGCTGGGCTTCCCTTTCAAGGTGGTCGGACAGGTGCGCCTACAGCAGCACCGCCGAGGTGTCGCTCTACATAGAATCAGACCAGCGCGGCCTGGGCACCGGAAGGAAACTTTTCGAGGCCGTCCTGCTGGAAGGGCAGAAGAGCGGACTGCATACGGTGATCGCCAGAATGGTGGAAGGTAACATGCCCAGCATCCACATCTGCCGGTCGTTGGGCTTCACGGACATCGGCGTTATGAAAGAGGTCGGCCGCAAGTTCGGCCGGCTGCTGGACGTGGTCCTGATGCAGAAAATCTATACGGAAGGGACATAAGGTAAAGCCGTATCCCGTCCTAAGCTGGGGCTTTTACCCGTAACCTGGCGCGCAGCCCGGCAATGCCGTACGAAACCAGCAGCACCAGCCCGCTAAGCAATATTATGGATGCGCCGGAGGCCAGGTTGAGGACGTAGGAAAGCCACAGGCCGGCGAAGGTGAAGACCATGCCGAAGGCCACTGCCAGCAGCATCATCTTCTTGATGTCATAGGTAAACTGCCTTGCCAGAGCCGCAGGAAAGGTGACCATGGCGATCACCAGTATCATACCAACCACGCGTATGAGGACAACAACCGTCAGGGCCACCATGCACAGCAGCAGTATATAGAGGGCATCAACCGGCATGCCCACCACCGTGCCGAACTCCTCGTCGAAGGAAAGCAGCAGGAAGTCCTTGTAAAAGACAACAACCAGGACAACGATGATAACATCCAGGACAGCCATTAGAACGATGTCGGCCACAGGCACCGTGAGAATGTTGCCGAAGAGGTAGCTCATCAGGTCGGGCGCGTAGCCCGCCGATAGCCCGATGAAGATGACGCCCAGTGCCATGCCGATGGCCCAGAGTATGCCGATAGCCGTATCTTCGGGCAGCTTTGTCCTGCGCGCCACCAGGCCCATGGTCAGCGCCGAGAGCAGGGCAAATATCATGGCGCCCAGAACCGGGCTGAATTTCAGCAGGTACCCCAGGCCGATGCCGCCGAACGAAGCGTGGGCAATGCTGCCGCTCATGGATACGATCTTCTTGATCACAACGTAGACGCCAACGATGCCGCAGGCAATGGAGGCCAGCAGCCCGGCGATCAGGGCATTGCGCATGAACTCGAACTGGAAGGCTTCCAGCAAGGCTAGTGCTCCCTCAAAACACGGTGTGGTATTTCGCCGTGGGCGATGAGCTGCACCGGGCACTTATAGGTGGCCTCCAGTATCTCGGGCGTGATCTCCTTGGAGCCGTGATAAAAGAGCTGCACGTTCATACAGGCTATCTTGTCTACAAAGATGGAGACGGCGCCGATATCGTGAGAGACCATGACGATGGTCATCTCTTTTTTCAGCTGCTCCAGCAGCTCGTAAAAGTCGGTCTGCATGGCCGTATCAACGCTGGCCGTGGGCTCGTCCAGCAGCAGCAACTCAGGCTCGGAAACCAGCGCACGTGCAATGAACACGCGCTGCTGCTGGCCGCTGGAAAGCTGGCCTATCTGCGAGCCGGAATGGGCCAGCATGGAGACCCGCTCCAGGGCCCTGGCGGCCGCCTGACGGTCGCTTTTGCCGTACGGGCGCAGCACGCCGGCCCTGCCGTAGCGCCCCATCATCACCACCTCGAGGACGCTAACCGGGAAGTTGTGGTCGAAGTTGCTGTACTGGGGGACGTATCCTATCTTATTCCTGCTTTTCTCAGGTGAGTTGCCCAGCACGGCCACCGTGCCCCGATCGGGCTGCACCAGCCCCAAAATGACTTTCAAGAGCGTGCTCTTGCCGCCTCCGTTGGGGCCGATGATGCCCAGAAAATCATGCTCTTTCACGCTCAGGTTGATATCTTCCAGCGCCACGGTATGCCCGTAGTTGACCCAAACGTGTTCCAGCCTGACTATATCCCCTGTCGTCACAGCTACTTTAGTGCCTCCCGGAAAGCTGCCGCCACCCGGTCCATGTTATCCAGGTAGTCCCGGGCCTCGGGGTCTATGCTGACCACCTTGCCCCCGATCTCCCTGGCGACGGCCTCGGCGCTCCTGACATCAAATTGAGGCGAGATAAAAATCACCTTAATTTTCTTTTCTTTGGCCTCGGAAATCAACCTGGCCATATAGGCAGCCGTCGGCTCCTTGCCTTCCTGCTCGATGGCCAGCTGCGTCAGCCCGTAATCACGCGCAAAGTAGCCCCAGGCCGGATGATAGACGATGAACGTGTGGTTGGGCAGGCCGGCCAGCGACGACTTTATGTCAGCATCGAGGGCCTGGAGCTTCTGCAGGTAGGCGTCCCGGTTGCCCTCGTAAAAGGCTGTGTTGGCGGGATCAAGTTGAGACAGGCCGGCACAGATATTTTTGACCATTACCTGCGCGTTGCGCAGCGAGGTCCAGATATGCGGGTCCATGCCCTGCTCGTCGGGATCTTCGCTGGCAATAAGCTCAATTCCCTTGCTGCAATCGACGACCAGCATGCCGGGGTTCTGCGCAATCAGCTTGTCCATCCAGGTCAGCTCGAACTCAATGGGGGCGCCCACCTTGGCATACATCCTGGCTCCGCTGAGCATGACCATCTGGCCGGGTGTGACCTCGTAGGTATGGGGATTGGCGCCCGGGGGCACCATGGCCGTTGCGCTGACCTTTTCACCGCCTACGCTGCTGGCAAACTCCACCTGCGGCAGAACGGTGACTATAACACCAATTTTGCCGGCAGCAGGTTGAGATACTGGGCTGCACGCCAGCCCGGAGAGAAAAAGAAGGAGTGAAATGAAAGCCGCTCTCGCCATAGTCTGGGACTTACTTCAATTCCAGCCCGATTTTGAAAGCCTTGGCCACTTGCTCACCCAGGCTGTTATAAGTATTGGCCGGCACTACCGACCAGATGAGCGGCCTGATCTTCTTCACATCCGGGTGCTCCGCAGTAAAGCAGTTGCCGGATACGTAGGTCTCTTCTATTTTGCCGATTACCAGCACATGGCTGCCCAGGTCCAGCATATGCTCAATCTTACATTCCATGTTGACCGGGCACTGCTGCACCATGGGAGCGGTCTCCAGCTTGCCGTAAAAAACCTTGAACTTGCAGACCTTGACCTTGTCGGCCTTGGCGCCGCTTACTATGCCGCAGTAGTCCACCTCCCTGGCCTGGTCCGTGGAGGCGACGTTGACCGAAAAGGTCATATTCTCCTGCATGCCGATGAGCGTGTAGCGGGGATGCCTGATGGCCACCGAGATCATGGGAGGATCGCTGCAGGCAATGCCCGACCAGGCAACCGTCATGAAATTGGCCTTGCCATTAACATTTGAACCCACCAGCAGCGCCGGTGTGGGATACAACAGCGTCTGGGCCCCCATTTTAACCTTCTCCATGTTCCATCTCCTCTGTTCTGTTTGGTAATAATAATACTATTTTTCCAGCAACTCTTTCATGGGCTCCCAGTAGTAGTCAATCCAGCCCTGCTTGATGTCCTCGTAAAACTTATCCGGCACGCCCGTCTGTGTAAGGGTCAGGCGGGTTCCGCCTTCCACCTTTTTAAGCGCAAATGTTGCTTTGGAATAGTGCCCCTTGGGCCAATCACTGCCTCGCCAGGTCTGGACGATCTTTTCATCCGGCACCAACTCCAGCTGCACGCCGTCAATATACTCTCCCACATTGAATTTGCCGCCAACCTTGCGGCTGATACTGGCATCATCGCCCGCCAGCACAGAATGCTTCTTGGAATCCATAAGCAGCTCATAAACGGCATGAGGGGTGGCTTTGAATGTTACTTGCTGCTTGATAACCTTGGTCTCCATATCAACCTCCCAATTCTTAGATATAAGCAATTCTAGCATAAAAAATTTATAGCGCCGCCAAAGCGGGCCAGACAGAGAGTTGAAAATCGGCCATAAATATTGTGGTCGAGTTAACTCCTTGTTGATTTCTTATGTCATCTAAATTATCCTTAGATGAATTCAATGCTGTTGTGGAGGTTGATAATGGCGCACGATTATGAGTATAAAATGATAATTGAGACTTTAGATATTTCATCATCTGCCCAAATATTATCACGGGAACTAAACACTTTGATATCAGGATTGCCAAAGAAGATAGCATCGCACGACAATGGCTGGAAAGTAAATTCTCATTCCATCGTAATCCATGCTCGGACTGCACTGGTATCCATTCTTCTCGAACGTCCGACCACTCATATAACTTGGCATTAATAACTGTGTAACTATGACGCATTCAATCCTTTCCTTTCGGCATCCTGATAGAATTAATTGACGAAGGGAAGTTTCGAGGTTGTGGTGACCTTAACCGTGAACGCTGGCGAGGTGGACGGCGTTGTCTCTGTTTGGGTGTAAGCGCCATTTGATTGGCCTTTTGTGCCTGATACCTTAAAGTTGTCTCTCGATTATATGCCTTGTTCAAATCCCAGTATGTAGCCGAAGTGGTTTTTACTTCCGGCGCATAAGGCACACGTTCCGGCTCTTTAGCACGGTCGAAACCACGAACTATATCTTCCCAATTGGCTATAGGTGATTTTATATTCATGTGCTTGACAGGTGATTCATTATGCAGGGCTTCATTATCTTTGAAAAAATTGTAATGAATGAGCCAGCCTTCGGTTATAGCTCACAAATTGTAGTTTAAACTGAATGCATGACACAGTAAATAGGCTTACGTTCCACTTTCCATAATTGACTGTACTGATATACTAATACAGTGAGGCAGGGTTTATGGATACGAATATTCTTTATTACGGCGATAATCTAAAAATATTGCGTGAACATATACCCAATGATTCTATCGACCTGATTTATCTTGACCCACCATTCAATAGTAATGCCACCTATAACGTTCTTTTTAAAGAACCAACTGGCAAGCCATCAGAAGCCCAAATCACAGCTTTTGAAGATACCTGGCATTGGGGAATAGAGTCTGAGCGGACATTACTTGAGATAAATAATTCCAAACTTGTACCACCTAATACTAAAGATTTGATGAATTTACTATCTTCATCTCTAGGCCGAAATGACATGATGGCTTATCTTGTAATGATGTGTATTAGGCTCGCCGAGTTGAAGCGGGTACTTAAAGATACTGGCTCGATTTATTTGCATTGTGACCCTAAAGCAAGCCATTATCTAAAAATAATTATGGATGCAATATTTGGGGCAGAGCATTTTGGCAATGAAATATCATGGGTTCGCTCTAATCCTAAAAGTCATATCAGAAACAATTTTCCAAACTGTAGGGACGTCATACTAAGGTATATAAAATCTGACAAAGCTTTCTTTGAAATCATCTACGAAAGTCATGATCCTGAATATGTTGAGAAGGCTTACCGATATGAAGATCAGAATGGGCGGTATCGACTACTCCCTTTGCTTAATCCTAATGATAACAGACCCAATTTAACTTACGAATTTCTTGGAGTTAAGCGGGTATGGCGTTGGACGCGAGAAAGAATGGAGGACTCATATAAAAACGGACTAGTTGTACAACTCAAGCCTGGAGCTGTCCCTCAATATAAAAAATATCTATCAGAATCTAAGGGCCGTACTATTACAGATAATTGGGATGATATCGGGCAAGCAGCAGGTAATGAATCTATGGGATATCCTACCCAAAAACCTATTGCTTTACTCGAGCGCATCGTTCAAGCAAGTAGTAAGGAAGGCGATTTAGTGCTTGATCCATTCTGTGGTTGTGGGACCGCGTTAATAGCTGCTCAAGAACTTGCCCGCAAGTGGATTGGAATTGATATAACGCATTTAGCGATTGGGGTGATGAAATATAGGCTTAATACTATGTTTCCTAACGTCAAATACATAGTAAAAGGTGAACCTGAAGACCTTGCAGGTGCGAAGGAATTGGCTAGACAAAACAAATATGAATTTCAATGGTGGGCAGTCTCCAAAATCGGCGGTCAACCATATGGCGATAAAAAGAAGGGGGCAGATACAGGTATTGATGGTTATTTATATTTCACAGACTACACAACTGAAAAAGACAAGATTAGGAAGGCTATAATTTCAGTAAAAGCAGGCGGTCAAATACATTCGTCTATGATTCGGGATTTGGGGCATGTAATTGATAGAGAAAAGGCCGATTTTGGTATTTTCATTACACTTGAGAAGCCCACAGAACCAATGGTAAGGGAATCAGCTACTAAGGGATTTTATAGCGCACAATCCGGCCATTCATACCCACGTATACAAATACTAACGATTGAAGATATTTTTCGAGGCAAAAAACCCAATATTCCAATGTGGGTAGCACCTATTCAGTCCCCGATCCCAGTAGTCCGGGCAGAAGGTAAAACAAAAAGACTGCTTTAACATAAATATAAATTAAGGGAAGTGGTGGCTTGGCTGGTGATATTAACTTCGGTTTCAATTTTGAGAAATTACCCGAATCGCCAATATTCTGGATACTGGTAGCCATTATATTATTCGTGGTAATGCTAGCTAGTGGTCACCTAGCAACAGCAGCCACGTTTCTATTCCTAGCAATATCTATTGTTACCTTTGTTACCAATATTACACGTGCTAAGCAAAATGTAGCTCTTTGGTGGGTTTGTGTTATTTGTCTCGTCCTTGCCCTATTTGTTGGTTTAACTTTTGTATATGACGAATGGCAACCACCAATAACGCAAATTCCACACACACTACCACCAATAAAAACAACTCACGCACAGTAAGAGGGGAAAACCCCACACTGATATTAGACACAGTTCACCTCCATATGGCACAATAAAATTGAACATGAAATGTGGTCGGCCAACAAGGAGTTAACTCGACCAATATTGTACTTTAGAACATAATAGGTGTTCAGATAGATATGGCTGTACTGCGATATTTCATCACATCCAAGGCCAAGCGCAGCATCCTCAGGCTTTTCCTGCAGGACGTCGATAAGGCTCATTACACCAGGGAGGCGGCACGCCTCACCGATGAGCCTCTCAACGCGGTGCGCCGCGAGCTGGGCTATCTGGAGAAGGCCGGATTGTTGCGGTCCTACAAGCAGGGCAACCTGAAGTACTTTGAGGTGGTGAAGGAGTTCCCGCTGCTGGCGGAATGGCGCAGGATAATCCTCGAGACGCCCGATATTGCCCCGGCGCCCAAGCCGAGGGCGCCGAAAAAGCCGGCAGTCACCATCCCCACGGCCGAAGCGCCGGCCGCGGCGGAAGCGGAGCAATACCCTGTGCCCGAGCAGCCCATACTCCTTCCCGCCTATCACCCACCCGTCCGCACCGTTTCCGCTATGGCGGAGCTCCTCAGCAACAGGTTCAAGTACGTGAGCTCCGTTACGCTGGCCTTGATCCACGGCGAGGCGGCCACTGCGGAGTCGATACCCACCGACGGCGTCGACCTGCTGGTTATAGGTGACATAAGCAAAGAGTCGCTGATGGAGACCCTGGCACAGATCGAGGACGAGACAGGGGTGCGCATCAACCTGATGCGCATGACGCGCAGCGACTTCGATTACCGCAACGCCCAGGGCGACCCCTTCGTACGCCGGATCTGGAGCGAAAAGAAGCTGGTGGTCAAGGGCCGGCACTGACCGGCTAAACCATCAGGACGGCAAGTGTTGCCCAGGAGGTAGATATGCCCAGGCTTAACGAATTTCCCGCGGTTGTGACAAACGTCAGAAATGCCGTCGATCCGTCCAGGCAGTCCGCAGGCGTGGAAGGCTACATCTTCGACGGCGTGGACGGCAGCCAGGCTGCCTTCTGGACCTGTCTCAAGGACGGGGTCTCTAGGGAGCACGCACATCCCTATGAAGAGTATTTCCTGGTGATACAGGGCAGGTACATGCTGCTCATCGGCGGCAAGCGCGTAACATTGAAAAGAGGAGATGAGTACCTCATACCCGTGAACATGCCGCACGCAGGGGAGTTCAAAGCCGGCACCAGGACGGTACACGTTTTCGGCGGCCGGCGCGCCGAGCGCAAATCCTAGCTGCCGGGAGGCATTTCCTCCTCGCCCTTGTCCCTGCCCAGGAAGGCGTATTCAATCGCCGATATGGCGAAGATGACAAACAGGATAATGGCCAGCATGTCGCCCGGCCTGAACCCGTTGCTTTTCATCCATTCACCCACCGCCGTGGACTCGTACATCCAGCTGGCCAGCATAAAAAAGTTGAAAATGGTCAGATAAAAGGTGATGCGGTTAAAAGTATAGTTAAGTGCGGTGCGCATCACTTTTCTCAGATAATGTATGGTCTCCATTGTTCTCCTTTGTTTAAGTTTATTTTATAGGTAGGATCACCGGCCCCCGGCTTGAGTCATCCCGTATTTATTGAAAAACGCCCAGAAGCCCCCGCAACAGGATAATTGCCGCTTTTTTGTCCAGCGGCTCGTTGTTGTTACCGCACTTGGGCGATTGTATGCAGGCAGGACAGCCCTGCCGGCAGGGGCATTCCTCAACCGCCTTCAGTGTAGCGGCCCAAAGTTCATCAATTATTTGGTATCCCTTCTCGGCTATGCCGATGCCCCCAGGATAGCCGTCATAGATAAATATCTGGGCCCTTCCCGTGTCGGAGTGAAAGGGAGTGGATACGCCGCCGATGTCGTTGCGGTCGCACATGGCGAAAAGCGGCAGTATGGCAATGGCGGCGTGCTCGGCGGCATGCAGCCCGCCATGAAAATCAAGCTTGCCCTGCAGCGTCATGTCCACCGCTTTCTGCGGCAGGTCGAACCACAGGGCCTGGGTTATAAAGCGTATGGGAGGCAGGTCCAGCGCCTCCTCCCCCACCACTTCGTCCGTATAGTGCTTCTTCTTTTTAAAGCCCTCTACCTGGTTGGTAACGTCCACCATGCCCAGGCAGACCCGCACCCCGTTCACTTCCTTCTCCATGGTCTTGTGCAGCACCTTGATATCGGTAAGCTCCATGGTCTGGGTGTAATAGGGCACGGCGGCCGGCTCGACCACCGCTATGTGCTTTTCGATATCCAGCTCCTTAACAAAATATGAGTCACCCTGGTGCAGGTAAATTGCGCCCGGGTGTACCTGCCAGAAGGCATGGTCCTCTTCCACCGTCTCCAGCAGCTCATAGCCCCTGGAAGCATCGAGTATCTGGTAGTTCTGGCTGGAGGCCGACCTGATATTGATCTCCTGCGCCGGGTAGGAGAGCTGCGGAGCCAGGTGCCAGCGGTCGCCCACCCTTCTTAACTTGCCCTCTTCTTCCAGCTCAGCCGCAGCCGGCGTCAGGTCATCGCCGAAATACTCCACGTCCGCGGCATCGAGCTGCTTCTCCCAGGCGGCACTCAGCAGGTGCGGCTTCAATATGTTGCCGTTCTCCCAGTTGATTAATGCATTTTCAAAGGGCTTGCCGAAGAAGAAGTCCGGGTTGTTCATAAAATACTGGTCCAGCGGGTTGTTCTGGGCCACCAGCAGGGTAAGGGATTTCTCGCTGCGGCGGCCGCTGCGGCCGGCCTGCTGCCAGGTGCTGGCAATGCTGCCCGGATAGCCGGTCAGCACGGTGGCATCCAGGTTTCCAATATCTATGCCGAGCTCCAGGGCGTTGGTGGCCACGGCGCCCAGCAGGTCACCGGCGAACAGCTCGTGCTCTATCTGTCGGCGGTCGGACGCCAGGTAACCGGCGCGGTAGGGCTTTATCTTTTCCGCCAGCGGCTGCCCCAGCAAGTCACGGCTGTAAATGTAAATCAGCTCGGTCAGCTTGCGGGTGGCGGCAAAGGTGATGGTGCGCACCTTCTGCCTGATCAGCCCGGTGAAGAGATAGGTGGCCTCGCTGTTGGCGCTGCGCCTGGTGCTGCGCGCCTCATCGATGATGGGCGGGTTCCAGAATGCAAAGGCCTTGCCCCCGTAGGGAGCGCCGTCATTGTCCACAACCTTGAAGGGCAGGCCGGTCAACCTGCCGGCGTGCTCGCCCGGATTGGCTATGGTGGCGGAGCAGAACACAAATTGTGGACGGCTGCCATACAGGGCGCATATGCGCCTGATCCTGCGCAGAATGCAGGCCAGGTGGGAGCCGAACACGCCGCGGTAGACGTGCGCCTCGTCCAGCACCACGTATTTCAGCCGGCGTAAAAATGTATCCCAGTTTCTATGGTTGGGCAATATACTTAAATGCAGCATGTCCGGATTGCTGAGCACAATACGTGTCCGCTTTCTTATTCCTGACCGCTCCTTCGAGGGCGTATCACCGTCGTAGGTGGCGCATTCCCAGGGCAGGCTGATGGTCTTCCCGGCAAGCTCGGTAAGGCTGCGCAGCTGGTCCTGAGCCAGGGCCTTGGTGGGGAAGAGATAAAGCGCCCTGGTATTGGGGTTCTCCAGCACGGCGTCCAGCACCGGGAGGTTGTAGCACAGCGTTTTTCCGCTGGCGCTGGGTGTGGCAACCATCACGTTGTGGCCCTGCCGGACGGCGTTTATGGCGTCCGCCTGGTGGGAGTACAGCGTGCTGAAACCCAGTTTATCCAGCCTCTCCTGCAGCACGGGATGCAGCGGTTTGTCCAGCCAGCCGGGGCGGGCGTCCCGCGGCGGTATATGCTGAACATATACTATCTGGTCTTTGTATTCAGGGTCAGCTCTAAGGTAATTAAGAAAGGCAGCGGTGTCCATGCAGGATAATTATACAACGTGGGAATTCCGCGACTGCCATTGGCAGCAATGGAATCATATCAATAGATTTCTATGTCTTTTTCTACGATCTCTACGGTGGGATATTCCCGGTTGATCATGGCCAGTACGGCATTGAGTATCTCATCAACCCGGTTATTATGATTGCTGACGCAGGCTATACCGATGGTGGCCACCTGCCACAGGTCATGGTCGCCGACTTCAGCAATGGAGATATTGAACTGTTTCTGTAGACGTGAAGTAAGCGATTTCACCAGACTTCGCTTGTCCTTGAGAGACCGGCTCCCAGGGATGTGTATCTTCAGCCTGCAGACACCAACCTTCACGAAAGCTCTATCTGCCGCCCCGGAGCTATCCGCTTGTGAAAAGCCCCGCGGGAGACTGGCGGGGTATTTCGGATATTATTTAATTGGCCGGTTTACTCGATGCGTAACAGCTACTACAATAGACCGGCCGTTCCTGTCTCGGCTCAAAAGGCACTTCACACTCGATTCCGCACCTTGCACAGGTGGCCTTGAACATCTGCCGGGCCTTGCCTCCACCACTTGAGCGTGCCTGTTTCCTGTTTGACCTGCAATCAGTACAGCGCTTTGGTTCGTTCTGGAGTCCTTTGGTCTGGTAGAATTCCTGCTCGCCAATTGTAAAGACGAATGATTTGCCGCACTCGGCACAAATAAGGGTCTTGTCCGCTAGGGCCATTGATGCCTCCTTGTCGATAATAGCTATGCCCCGGTGGTTTTACGGGTCGCAGCCCAAGACCTCTTTGTGCATATGCAGGGAGTCTTAATCCCAGCATGATGGTCTCCCAAACTAAGAGGTTGCCAGCTTAAGACTCACCATAAACCCAGGTTTGCATACGGCGTCTAGTGTAGATTATAATTCCTCCTAAGTCAAGACCCATCGCCTGCTTGAGGACATATTTGTATGCCCTTTTATTATGAATATGAGAGCCAGTCTTGGGCTCGCAGCGCCATCAGTATAGTAGCCTGTATCATCATCGGTGCCATCCTGCTGTTTGCGGGCATCGGCAAGCTGTCCGAGTGGGGCACCATTCCCGGCCAGACCGAGTTCCTGGATAAATTCATTCCTGATTTCATCCTGACGCCGGAGCTGGCACGCTTCATCGGCACCATCTTTATACCGTGGATCCTGCCCATCACAGAAATTATTATAGGTGCAGCCCTGATCTTAGGCATTTGGCCGCGCATATTCGCCATTTTATGCATCCCGCTCTTCCTCGGTTTTATGGCCAACAACGCTTACGCCATATCCGGCGGCCTGGACAAATTCCCCGAGTGCGAGTGCTTCGGAATCTTCGGCGCCCTGACCCCCATGCAGTCAATGTATATTGACATCGGCATGTTCATACTGGCCGTGCTGATCATAGTCATACACCCCGGCCCCTTCTTTTCGCATCAGTTCTGGTTCGAAAGACTGTTCAACCGCCACAAAATCTAGCCTGCCTATTTGCAATAACCTGAGCGTTATATCACAATGATTTTGCAAAGCATGGTAAAAGTATCATTCCTGTTCCTAATTGCCACCTCTTTACTGCTGGCCGCCTGCCAGGCCGGGTCATCGCAGAATCAGGCCGCGCCTGCAGCGCCGCCTGCACCCGCCAACGCCTCGCCTGTCATCACCGAACTGGCTGCTGCAATACATGTCCAGCCGCTCTCCGTAAACGTTATCTCCTGCACTGCCAGCGACGCCGAAGGAGACAACCTCACCTATAAATGGACTGCCAGCGGCGGCAGTATAGACGGCAACGGTGCAACGGTAAACTGGACGGCCCCAGAAAAGGGCGGCGACTTCAATATACAGGTGACGGTCACTGACAGCCACGGCAACAGCGCCGTCAGGGACGTCATCATCAACGTGCCGGAGAAGCCCAATAACCCGCCGGTGATCACTTCAGTCAAGTTCACGCGCCAGGGCCGCATGCCCATTGTTCTCAAGCACAGCATGACGGATGACGAGAAGACTAAGGCGCAGGACTTGATAATCCGTGTCTACGATACGGCCGAGGTCTCAGTGCAGGCTTCCGACCCCGACGACGACAGGCTTGACTGCACCTGGACTACGAGCGGCGGCTCGATCAAAGGCACAGGCCCGCTGGTGAAATGGATAGCGCCCGGCGCAGGCGGCACATATACCATCACCTGTGAGGTAACAGACAACAAAGGCGGCGCGGATTCCCTGACTTTCACGGTCACCGTCAAGTGCTGCGGTGTCTGAGTCAAAAAATCACGATAGATCGACCAGCTTTATATCTCCCCAGGCCCCCATCGACTCCCCCGCTATGATCAGTATGCCGGTCACGCCTGCTATCTCCTGGCCGCGCTGCAGAGCCAATTTTATATCCTGGGGTGATTTAACCAGGTTGCCGACAGCCGTAGCGGCCGCATCGGCCAGCGCCGCCGACTTTGATAGCACGACTGCGGCATCGGCCATGCCAAGGCTCAGCGAAGGTCCCACCGTTCCAGAGGATGTGCACACGCCCAGAGGGGTCCTCTCCGGCTCGATTTCCAGCGCCAGCCTGCCGGTAAAGGGCGACGCACCGGCAAATATGCTGATGCGCCGCCCCTTATTTGTCTTGATGAAGATATCGCCGCCGTTTTCCACGATGACCTCGCCGGAATATTCGAGCAGCCTGGTGCCCACCATCTCGGCCATGGCGCCTGCTACGGCCGCCATGGGTCCGACGCCTGCAGCCTTTGCCGCCTCCGCCATCAGCCTGACAATCTCAGGAGCGTTGCTCCCCACTTCAAGCGGCTCCAGGCTGTGTAGAAACAGCGGGTGCGCGCGAATATATCCTTCCAGCGGCCGGCGGCACTCCTCGATTATGCGCAGCGTCTCGCTGTGCAGATTTCTTTGGGCACGCACGAACAGGTCGGTCTCTTTGACAGCCGCTTGGAACGAGACCAGGTCTGTATCTTTTATGTCGTGCCGATAGGTACGTGACTCGTACATCCTCACCAGCCCGGTTGTGCCTGTTCTGATTTCAGCGCAAGCTTAAAAATGCAGTTCCATAGCGCGCGGAGGGCAAGCCCTCACGCAAAGCTCACAGACTATGCATTTTGAGTTATCGAAGAGCACCTTCCTGGTCCTGGCCTCCAGGGTGAAGGCCTGGGTGGGACACATCGTTATGCAGGCGCCGCAGTGCGTGCAGCGCTGCTCGTTGCGCAGCACGTCCTGGCTGAGCGACTGTATCTCAACGCCCGCAGACTGCAGGTACTTGATGCCGCGGTCGTAGTCCTTCTGATCGCCGCTGACCTCCAGCACCATCAGCCCCTCTTCGCCGGGAGAAATGGAGGCTTTGAGTATGTTCAGATCCAGGCCGTAATCCCTTATGAGCCCGCTGACAATGGGCTTATCAACCGTCTTTTGCGGGAAGTGCAGCACTATCTTTTTAGCTACTTTCATCTCACTTCACTCCTGTGCCGTCAGCGCTCTTCCAGCGTCTTGATCTTAATGCCCGATTCTACACCGGGTAATGGCGCCACCGGCTCGGTCAGCAGGAAATCGCCTTTCTGGATCCACTGCTTGAGCTTTACGGCGATCTCCACCGCTCGCGGATAGCTGGACAGAGAGGCTGTTGGTATGTCCCTGCCTTCTATCTTGATGCTACCGGATTTAAGCTCGGCATAGCTTACCTCCGCAATGATGTCCGGCTTGCGGTTGGGATAGGCGTCCGAATAATCGATCACGGGCGCCAGTATATCCGCATCGGTTACCAGGGTGTACTTGAGTATCTCCTCGCTCAGTATGGGTATCGGCACGCCCACGCCTACGGTCAGCGTGGCGCCGTAACCTACAAAGCTGGTGCCTACCAGCCACTCAGGTTTCATCTGCTTGAGGTCGCCTATAACAGCTAGAGTGCCGGCACCGCGTGTTGGTACACCTTTCTCGTTGCGGGGCGCCGAGGGATTGTGCTGTGTGCCCTGCCAGGCCACGTACCCGACGCCGCCGCCCAGGAAGATCCTGGTGCCGATGCCGATGGTTTTGTACAGCGGGTCGTTCAGCAGCGGCGCCAACTGTCCGGCTGAGCAGAAGTTGGCATTGCCCATCCTTGGTTTGAGCACGCCCATGTAGGTATAGATCATGCGGTTGCCCACGTTCACGGCTACGTTATAGTTCTGATAGGCGTTGCGCAGGTCGAACAGGACAGCCTCGTTGACGGAGCTGATGTTTATCCAGGTTTCGATCCTCTTGCGTGGATAGCAGTCCGTGCCATAGGCCGTAGCCACCAGCCTGATGTCCTTGCCGGCCACCAGCTCCTCGATCACGTGCCCTCCGCCGTATTTAAACTCGCCCGGATATATCCGGTTCTTGGGGTCATCGTCCGGCATGGCGGTGGCGCCCAGTATGATGTCCACTGCGGCCACACCGGTATAGGCGGGAACATCGTTCAGGTAGACCCTGCCGCCACCCACCTTTATCCTGGGGCTGCTATGGCCAAGATTCATATACATGCTGCTCGAGCACATCGGCCCGAAGGTACCTGTGGTCACCACATCTATTTCTTTTGCCGCGGCGGCCACGCCCTTCTTCCTGGCGATCTCGATCACCTCTTCAGCGGTGACCACGATCGCCTGGCCTTTCTGGATTTTCTCGTTGATCTCTGCGATCGTCTTGGCCATTTTTCCCTCCTTTATAAAATTTTCAGCCCGCGCGGTATAGCTTTTGAAGCTATATCAGCCGCAGCGGGCGGAGAAGTCTTGTAGCTGGTGCCCTAAATTTTAACTCTTGCCGAACTTTTCGTAAAATACGATCTCGGAAAGCTCCTTGCGCGGGGGTGCCTTGGCCTCAATAGCCGGGTATCCCAGCGGCGTCATCTCCACAGCAGTGTAGCCTTCGGGGACCGCAAGCAGCTCGTCCACCTTCTTCGAATCCAGTATGAAGCCAACATGCACCGTGCCAAGGCCGAGCGCATGGGCCGCCAGGCACAGGTTCTCCATGGCTATGCCTACGTCGAACATGAACCAGTCACCCCGGTCCGTGGAAGCTGTGCCCTTATAATAGCCCGACTTTTTCAGCTCGGCGCAGGCCACGATAACGATGGGGGCGTTGATAATAGCATCTGTGGACGGGTTGCCTGTATTCAACATTTGCGCCAGCCTTGCTTTGGTATCAGGGTCTTTTACGATTACATAGCACGTGCACTGTGTATTGGCCCAGGACGGCGCCCAGCGGGCGGCCTCCAGGATTTTATTCAGTACGTCATCCGGCACAGGCTTATCCTGGTAGCGGCGTACGCTCCGTCTGTTCCGGATGGCCTCCAGAGTATCCATAAAAATTCCTCCTTGTCAGTCCTGTTTACCGATGAAATTTACCAGGTCTTGCCGCTGAACTTCCTGCTGCTCGCTGGTCTGCATATTGCGCAGCATGGCCGTCCCGGCCTTCACCTCGTCATCACCGATGATGACTGCATAGGCCGAGCCCAGCGCATTGGCGTGCCTCAGCTGCGCTTTCAGGCTGCGGTCGCCGGGTAGTATGGCAACGGCAATCCCGGCCTCCCGCAAATCTGCGCCAGCTTTGAGCGCCTCGGTCCTGGCCGCCTCGCCGATATAGGCGATGGACACCAGCGGCCCGGCTGAAGGAGGCACCTCTATATTCTGGCTCTTCAAATTGAGCACTATGCGCTCAACGCCTGTGGCAAAGCCTATGGCCGGAGTGGGCTTTCCGCCCAGCTCCTGCACCAGGTCGTCATAGCGGCCGCCGCCGCCCAGCGCGCTCTGAGAACCGCCCTCTTCGGGCTGGATTTCAAAGACGGTCTTTGTGTAGTAGTCCAGCCCCCTGACCAGCCTGTGATTAATTACAAATCCAACGCCCAGCGCCGCCAGATAACCTTTCAGGGCTTCAAAGTGCTGGCTGCATTCCTGGCACAGGTATTCCGTGCTCTTGGGGGCCTCGTCGGCTGCTACCTGGCAGGTGGATTTTTTACAATCCAGCAGGCGCAGGGGATTATGGTCGATCCTCTTGCGGCAGTCATCGCACAGCTCGCCGGAGAGAGAAGAATAATATTCCTTAAGTTCCTTCAGGTAGGCCGGCCTGCACTTTTTACAGCCAATGCTGTTAAGCTGCAGTGAAAAGCCGGTCAGGCCGAGGCCCTGGAACAGGTCGAGAGCCATTTTAATCACTTCTGCGTCCAGGACCGGCGATGCCTCGCCGATGGCCTCGCAGCCGAACTGGTGGTGCTGACGGTAGCGTCCGGCCTGGGGCCTCTCGTAGCGGAAAATATCCGCAAAGTAGTAGAGCTTAACGGGCTGGGGCAGGTTATCCATTCCATGCTCCAGGTAAGCGCGGCAGACCGACGCGGTGCCCTCCGGCCTTAAGGCTAGCTCATTATCGCTCCTGTCGCAGAAGACGTACATCTCTTTGTTCACGATGTCGGTGGCCTCGCCCACGCTGCGCGCGAACAGGCTGGCATCTTCAAACGCCGGAGTATCAATGCGGCTGAAACCATATAGCCGGCAGACGTCTTCGGCCTTGCTCTCGATGTATCGCCAGTAGGCCTGCTCTTCCGGAAGAATATCGCTTGTGCCCCGAGGAGCTTTGAACAATCCGACCCCCTTTAAAGGCTAATTATAATATATGAAAAGCGGCGATTTTCCAAACATAGCCCCAATTTATTCCACTTCCATGTCCATCCAGCGCAGGTAGTCTTCATTGCCGGCTATGATGGGCAGGGCTATTACTTCAGGAACAGTGTAGCTGTGATTGTCCTTGACCAGTTGCACGATATCCTCCACCGCCGAATACCTGGTCTTGACTACTAGCATCGATTCTTCCGCACTATCCAGCTTGCCTTCCCACCAATAGCGGGAGGAGACAGCAGGCACAATGCTGACGCAGGCGGCCTTGCGCTTTTCCAGAATAATCCCGGCTATCATGCGCGCTTCCTCCAGGCTGGAAGTGGTAACAAAAACAACTGCATAGTATGCCGTCTCCATCTTACCTCACCTCTTTTTTTAAGCGTCTACTTGCGGCTCAAAACCTTATATTTGTACATATTAGCGGCAGCCCCAAGCGCAGTCTTCAAGGAGGGATATACGGCAAATCCATCAGCTTCGCACCTCTTCTTGAAATCCAGGTAAACCGCGCGCTCCATGTTGTCGTCTGAAAAGGGATCCATATGAATACTCAGCAGTATGAGCTTGCCCCGTTCATCCCTGGTGTAGCGGCAGCCGTCCAGCACGATCTTGGTGAAAGCATCAAAGTTTTCCTTGAAGTTCTCTCCCCAGACACGGGCCAGGTAGCGAAGGTTATCCATCTGCAGCACAATGCTGTGGATCTGGCTCTCGTCAGCAATGATCTTCACTACCTCGTCCAGTGCGCCCTGGCCCTGTTTGGTACGCTGAAAAACCTGCCAGGCGTCCAACGGATTACCCACCATCGTCCCGGCCGCCGGCACTATTTTGCGCAGCTCTTGCATGGCCCTCTGCGAGAACTGCGGGACCTCCAGTCCGGCCCTGGCACACATATCGCTCTGGACCACGCTGAATCCGCCGGAGTATGTGATTATGGACACGCCTCTGCCGGCCGGAGGCCGGGTTTTGCTGAAGCCCAGCACCGTGTCCAAAAGCGCTTCAAAATCATCAACCAGCAGTACGCCCGCCTGCCTGAACATGGTCTCCCAGACCGTGCCGGCGCCGGCCAGCGCACCGGTATGTGAGTGTGCCACCCTTCCACCCTGCTGTGTTATGCCTCCCTTAAGGGCAATCACCGGCTTTTTAGCAGTCGCCCTTTGCAGCGCCTCGAGCAACGGCCGTCCGTCATTGATCCCTTCCACGTACAGCGCAATGACCGCCGTATCCGGATCGTCGCCAAGATAGTCCAGCAGCTCCGGGGAATCCAGGTCAACAGCGTTGCCGTAGGAGATGAGCTTGCTGATCCTTATGTCGCGCGGTTTTTCCGCCTGGATAAAGAACTGAGCGAAGGTCCCACTCTGTGTGATCACACCCACGTTGCCTTCCCTGTAGGATGCCAGCGGGTTAAAGCACAGGCCGGATTTGGGGCAGTATATACCCATGCAGTTGGGGCCTACCAGCCTTATTTTGCCCTTCGCCAGGGCCGCCAGCTGCTCCTGCAGCTTTATACCCTCTTCCGTTCCCGTTTCGCTGAAACCGGAAGTATACAGGTGAACCGCCTTCAGGCCCTTTTCTATGCAATCCCGTACTGTTGAAAGCACCAGCCGGGAAGGCACCGCTATAACGGCGTAATCCACCGGCCCGGGTATGTCCAGTATGCTGGCATAGCACTTCTGCCCCAGTACCTCGGGGTAGTTGGGGTTAACCAGCTGCACCTGGCCGCGCAGCTTGCCGCCCAGCATGGCCCAGGTAAAGAAGTCATTGTTGGACGACCCTATAACGGCCGCGCTGCGAGGGAAAAAGATTTCATCAAGATTGGTCACAGACAATGTATGGCATACCCCGATATTTTTGTTTGGTGCACAAACTATAATAGGATACTGCGGTAAACGTTTAAACTCAAATTTACAGGTATTCCTTCCATTAAAAGTAAATCCACCGGGTGGGACGGTGGATTTATCTTCTTAAACAGTTTGCCTTGACTTTAGATTTCTTTGGCCAGGATTTTCTCTTTCAGGATCTCAAACTGCTCTGCACTCAGCACGCAGGTATTATCATCTTCACCGATCTCAACCCTGTTCTCGTACACCTTGACTGCCGGGCAGCAGGAGCCTTCACGGCAAAGCTTAACAATCTTCATGAAGCACCTCCAAGTTATTTGCTTGTCAGCTAACGGTTACCCACCAGCATAAGCACTCGAACCGTCAACGAGAAATATCTTAATACCTGTTGCACCTGTGTGCAAATGACTGAAATCACATTCCATTACATTTGCCAGTGATAGCTGTGATGCCTTATTATACAGTTGAACCGGTGAACGTATGGATTCCGCCCCACTTTTTTCAAAGGCCAAGGAGTATCTGCCTCCGGAAAAGCTGGCAATCGTGGAGGCAGCTTACAAGTATGCTTTCAACGCCCACAACGGGCAAAAGCGTAAATCCGGTTCACCCTACCTGGAGCACCCTTTAGAAACAGCCATAACGCTGGCCAATCTCCAGCTTGACGCCTCCACCCTGGCTGCCGCCCTTTTGCACGATGTTCCCGAGGACTGCAACGTCTCGCTGTCCGAGCTGGAAAAGAAATTCGGCCCGGAGATTAGCAAGCTGGTCGACGGCGTGACCAAGCTGAGCAAGGTGTCCTGGCGCAGAGGGGTATCAACCAGCAGCCAGGAATCCCAGGCCGAAAACCTGCGCAAAATGCTCATGGCCATGGCCGAGGATATGCGCGTGGTCTTCATCAAGCTTGCCGACCGGCTGCACAACATGGATACGCTGGATGCCCTGCCCGCAGAAAGGCGCCAGGCCATAGCGCAGGAGACGCTCGAGATCTATGCACCGCTGGCCCACCGGCTGGGAATGTGGCAAATAAAATGGCAGTTGGAGGACCTGGCTTTCCGCTACATCGAACCCGAAAGATATTATGAGGTAGCCCGCATGGTGGCCTCCCGCAGGGCCGAGCGCGAGGGCTTCATCGAAGAGACCGCAGCCATTTTACGCAATGAGATGTCCAAGGCCGGCATTGAGGGAGAGGTCACTGGCAGGCCCAAGCACATCTTCAGCATCTACAACAAGATCCATAAGTACGCAACGGTCGGCAGAAGCTTCGGAGATATACACGACTTGTTCGCACTGCGCGTGCTGGTGAACACGGTCCCCGACTGCTACAAGGTACTGGGCATAATCCACAACCTGTGGCATCCCATAACGGAGGAATTCAACGATTACATTGCCAATCCCAAGGAAAACGGCTACCAGTCCCTGCACACCACCGTGCTCACCCAGGGCACTACCCCGCTGGAAATACAGATACGCACCTATGAAATGCACCGCATGTCGGAGTACGGCGTGGCCGCGCACTGGAGATATAAGGAAGGGGCCAAGCCTGACCTTCACTTCGAGGAGAAGATATCGTGGCTGCGCCAGCTGATCGACTGGCAGAGCTCCCTGGACAGCGAGGAGTTCCTGAAATCGGTTAAAGAAGATTTCTTCACCGACCAGGTTTTTGTCTATACGCCCAAGGGCGAGATTCGCGCCTTCCCCAAAGGGGCCACTCCGCTTGATTTTGCCTACCGCATCCACACGGACCTTGGCCACCGCTGCATAGGCGCAAAGATTAACGGCAGGTTGGTCCCTCTCAACTACGAGCTGAAGAATAGCGATATAGTGGAAATTATGGTCAGCAAGGCCGAAAAGGCGCCGAGCCTGGACTGGATTAACCCGGACCTCGGCTTTGTCAAAACCGCACATGCCAAGGAGAAGATCCGGGCCTGGTACAAGAAGCAGGAACGCACTCAGAACATCGACCGCGGCAGGATGATACTGGAAAAAGAGCTCAAGCGCCTGGGTATAGATGTCACCAACTACGAAGAGCTGGCCGATGAGATGGGCTTTGACACTGCGGATGATTTCCTGGCTGCGGTCGGCTATGGCGGTATTACCCCGCACCAGATAGCACAAAAGCTTAGCGGAGAGCCGGAAGAATTGCCGCCTGCCCCCCTGAAAGCTGCTGCTGCCCCCACAAAACAGAAAGGGTCCCTGATCCAGGTCCTGGGCGTCGGCGACCTTCTCACGCACCTGGCCCAATGTTGCCATCCAGTGCCCGGTGATGATATTATCGGGTACATTACGCGGACCCACGGCATAACCGTCCACCGTAAAAACTGCATCAACATAGTTAACGAGGAGGAGAAGGAGCGCTTAATTGAGGTAAGCTGGGGCGTGGTGGAGGATGTATACCCCGTTAACATCCAGGTCGAAGCCTGGGACAGGGTGGGCTTATTGCGGGACATTACAACAGTCGTGGCCGAAGCAAAAATAAATATAACGAGTGTGAACACTCAATATAATAACGACATATTTACTATGTTCGCCACCATAGAGATAAAAAACATGGGCCAACTGAATCATGTGCTAAACAAGATTATGAACCTGCGCGGCGTGATCAACGCCTTCAAAGTCCAGCAGGACAGGCTCAATATCAGTTCGTGATATCAAAGGAGGTAGGCACAATTGCCCAAGACTAAAACAGCGGAAAAATCAGCCAGATCAGCCACCCGCAAGGCTGAACGAAATAAGGCCATCAGGAGCGCCACCAAGTCATCAGTTGCCAGGGCTGAGAAACTGATTGGCGGCAGCAAAAAGGGCGAGGCTAAAACAGCTGTTGTTGAGGCCATCAGCTCATTGGACAGGGCCGCCAAGAAAAAGGTCATCCATCCCAACACGGCCGCCAGGAAAAAGTCGCGGCTGATGAAGAAGCTTAACGCAGCCGGAAAGAAATCCAAGTAGCAGCTGCCGCGCCGCCGCAGAATCCAGTAAACTTAGATTGAGGCCCATTCACGGCCGGAGGTGAGAGCACAGATGAGCGACCAAAAGGATTTATTGGTCCATTTCCAGACGGTGGGCGGTGATATTTACAATCACGGCATGGTCTCCATGCACGGCGGCAATCTCAGTTTAAAATCCGGCTCCAATCTATACATCACACGCAGCGGCAGCAGGCTGGGCTTTTTTAGCGAAAACGACCTCATCGTCACCGGCATTGATAAGGACGATGAGAATACTTCAAAGGCCTCTTCCGAGCTGGTGGTCCATCGTGCCATCTATAGCAAAACCCCTTTCGCTGCCATAGTCCATTGCCACCCAATTTACGCCGTGGCGCAGTCATTTCTGGGCGAGAAGATCACGCCGCAGGATGAAGCGGGCAAGATTTTTATCCCTGAGGTCCCGGTGGTGGGGTTCGGTAAGGAGCCGGTGCCCGGCGGATTCGCCGATGAAGTGGCTGAGGCCCTTGCTACGCATGCGGTAGTGCTGGTTCATCGTCATGGCTGCTTCGCCAGGGGCATGACTCTGGAAGAAGCCTATGTTTATACAGAGTTGCTGGAGATAAGCTGCCTCACCCTCTATATTGTTAAAAACCTGAAGAGCTGATAAACGAAATCAGCGCTTATAGCACATCATTCGTATCTGAGTGATTCCACGGGATCCAACCTCGCAGCCCTGAAAGCCGGATACAGGCCGGAAAATATCCCTATCACAGCCGCCACTGTCACAGCCAGAACAACCACATCGGCAGAAAAAGGAGCTTGCACGGTGTAGCCACCGACGGACACGCCGGTGATAAGCTTTATACACAGGAATGAAAAAATCATGCCGATCAGGCCGCCGGAAACGCTCAACAGAGTCGATTCCACCAGGAACTGCTTGATGATATCGCTCCGCTTGGCCCCAAGCGCCTTCCTGATGCCTATTTCACGCGTCCTTTCCGAGACCGATACCAGCATGATATTCATAATGCCGATGCCGCCAACGACCAATGATATCGCACCCACGCTGGCCAGGAACACCTGGAATGTTTGAAGCGCCTTTCGCATATTGTCGATAATTTCACGCATATCCACTACGGTGAAATCGTCCTGCTCGCCTTCGCGGATATGATGGCGCTGGCGCAGTATTGAAATCACTTCTTCTTTGGCGCTGGTGACCAGCTCCGGAGACACGGCCGCAATGGCTATTGTCTGGATGGGACGACCCACGATGCCCGTGCCGGCCTGCAGCTTGGACTGCATGGTCGTCAAAGGTATGGTGATGAAATCATCGGCCCCGGCCATGAAGCCTCCCTTGGCATCGAGCACGCCTATGACTTCAAAGTTCTTGCCCTCTATCCTTATGGTCTTGCCGATTGGGTCTTCAGTCTTAAACAGATTTGTGGCCGCGGTTGCTCCCAGGACAGCCACCTGGGCGGCGGCGCTGGCGTCCGCGTCCTGAATGTAAATCCCCTCGGCCATGTTATAGTCTGTGACAAAGCGTATGTTCGGCATGCAGGCGGAAATCCTGGTGTTGACCTTCTGGTTTCCGTAAACTACAACGGACATTTTCTCAGACAGAGGTGAGACAACAGCTACCGAGGGCGCCCGGGTATAATTCTCCAGCGCTTCGGCATCCTCCATCGTCAGGCTGCGTGATGCTCCGGTCAGGCGGGCCAAGCCAGAGGTGGAGGTTATATAAATTGAGTTGGTGCCGAACCTCTGGAAGATTGACATGAGATTGGCCTCGTGTCCACGGCCGAAGCAGATGAGGAACACCACCGAGCTAACGCCGATGACGATGCCCAGCATGGTAAGAGCGGAGCGCATTTTACTGGTCCGCAGCACTTGCATGGCTGTGGCAAAACTATCTCTGAAACTCATAGATTAAAGGCCGATGTTTATCAACTATAGGACATAACTTCAGACTTAGTCAATTTCCACGCTAGTCCTAGCCGCATTCGTTCGGGCATAACAATACATAAGGTTCAACCCTACCTTCTCTTACAAACAGTGGGAGAGTTCCAGTCCTCGGCTTTCCGCTGAATATTGACATGACAACGGCAAATAAATATCATTTCCTGCATCCCATTGTTGGCTGGAGGTGGACAAGATGGCGAACTCAGGGATCTCTGTCAGCGCCATAGCAATTGGCGCAATTGCGGTTATAGCGGGAATTCTGGTCATTCTGTGGGGAGACTTCGCACGTTACATCATAGGCGCTTTCTTCATTATCTGGGGCATAATGACCATGATCAGGAGCAGAAACAAGTAAGCCCAACCCTATTGCAAACGGCCCTCCAACATTAAATTCCAAGGAGCGTGAGATGAGATTCAGTTTAAACGAGCAGGAATTGATGGTGCAAAAGCTGGCCCGTGACTTTACCACGCGTGAAGTCGAACCCGTAGTTGAGCAGGTGGAACAGACCAACAAGACTCCCCGGGAGCTGCTAAAAAAGTTCGCCGAAGTAGGGCTGCTGGGGATAACCCTGCCGCGTGAATATGGAGGAGCAGGGTCCAGCGTGCTCAGCGATACACTGGTAGTCGAGGAGGTGGCCAAGGCCGGTATAGGCATGGAGTGGCTGGTGTCCATGAATAACAGCATCGGCGATACCATCAACCATTTCGCTTCCGAGCAAATCAAAAAGAAGTACCTCCCGCCGGTCTGCCGGGGAGAGCAATGCCTGTCCATATTATTTACGGAGCCTGCCACAGGCTCGGATCCCAGGATGATAACCACCACCGCCAGCCATCAGGGAGACCATTATCTGATCAACGGTGAAAAGAGGTTCATCAGCTGGGCCAACTGGCCGGGTTATGGAACCCTGTATGCCAGGGACGAAGACGGCAAGATAAGCTGTTTCCTGCTGGAAAAAGGCGGCAAGGGATATAAGACCGACCCGCCGTACAAAAAAATCGGCGGACACGCCCAGGAGTCGGTGGACGTATATTTCGATAACGTGAAGGTCCCCGCAGAAAACCTGATAGGTGAAAAAGGGAAAGGCTTCGAAATCCTGCTATGGTGGATCGCGGCCGAGAAAATCCAGCAGTCGGCAGCATCGCTGGGCATAGCAGAGGCGGCGTTGGAGGAAGCAGTCAAATACGCCAAGGAACGCAATTTGCGGGCCGGGCCTATGAGCCACCTTCAGGGCATCCAGTGGACCTTGGCGGAGATGAAGACCAGGATTGAAGCCATCCGCTGGCTGACATATAAGTGCGCCTGCCTGCGAGACGAGCAGACCCCGGACTGGATAACCATGGCAGCGCTGTGTAAAACCTTTGCCGTCCCCGCTGCCGAGGAAGTGACGCTGATGGGGCTCCGGCTTCACTCCGGCTATGGCTACACCACGGATTTCAAAATCGGCAGGTTGCACAAAGCGGTGCTGGGTGGCTTCGGCATTGCCACCAGCATCGAAGTGAATATGTCGATCGTAGGGGCTTCCCTGATACGCTAACCAGACTTAAACCGCCGTGCGCTGCGGCACATGAATATTAAGAAAAGCCTGCACGACCAGGGGATCAAACTGGGTGCCCGAGCATCTCTTGATTTCCCGCACCCCTTCCTCGGCCGATAGGGCCGCTCGGTAAGGACGGTCTGACGTCATGGCATCGTAGCTGTCAGCCACGCCCACGATCCTTGCCCCCAGTGGTATTGCCAGGCCTTTCATCGTCTGCTCAAAGCCCCGGCCATCGTAAAAGTCATGATGATGCAAGATGATATCAAGTATCTGCTGGTTTACCATGGGTTTGACTATTTGCGCCCCAACGGCCATATGGGCCATCACATGTTTATACTCTTCCGACGTCAGAAGACCGGGCTTATTTATGATTGACCGGTCAACATAAATTTTGCCGGTATCATGCAGCAGCGCCGCCCACTGAAGATTGTCCATATCCTCGCCGGGCAACTTCATTTCAGCACCAATGGCAACCGATATTGCGGCAACCCTGCGCGAGTGGCCGGCGGTATACTGATCCTTGGCCTCCAGCGCATAGACCATTGATTCAATTGAGTTGAGAAAGACCTTCCTGGTCTCCCCTCGGCTTTCTGCTACCTGGTTCTTCAACTGGTCATGGTATTGCCTGATGTTGATCTCCAGCTTCTTCTTATCCACCACCCTTTCCACCGTGCTGACGACCTGCTCCAGGTCAAAAGGCTTGGTTATATAGTCGAGCGCCCCATTCCTCATGCAGCTGATGACGGTATTAATATCCACTACGGCGGTAGCCATTATGACCCCGATCTCCGGATAAGAAAGGCTAAGCTCATTAAGCAGGCTATCTCCCGATCGACCGGGCATCATAATATCCAGAATCACCAGTACGGGCCTGTCTTTATGTATCTGTTCCATTGCTTCCTCAGCGCCTGAAGCCTCTCTGCACTCATAACCTGCCCTGAAAAGCCTCTTGGTGAGTGCCCTTCTGATGGCGGGCTCATCATCGACGACCAGTAGTTTGCTGAATCCATTGTTATTACTCATAATTCTCTCCAGTCAGTTTGCAGCTACACTGCCCGCTTCACAGCGTCTCATGATTTGCCCGATCTTCTCCTTCAGATCGGCGGGTGTAAATGGTTTCAAGATAAAGGTCTTGTCGCCGGCGTTTAAGAAATCCTTAACCACCGGGCTTAACAGGTCGCCGGTGGTGAAAATTATACGTTCCGTCATGGCCGGATATTCCTGCTCAAGATAGCCATACAGTTCCATCCCGTTCATGCCGGGAGTCAATATGTCCGACAGGCAGATCTCGTAGCGGCCTTCCCGTATGACCTCTTTGGCCGCCAGCCCGTCTACTGCACAGTCAACGTCAAATCCCTCTGCCACCAGCACGCGTGAACAAATTCGTCTGATCATCGGCTCGTCCTCAATAATCAGCGCTTTTCTCCGCTTGATCATTTGCCTAAGAATCGCCTCCCGCATTTACAGGTAGTTCAACAAACAGTTCCGTATATCTGCCCGGCTCACTTTCAGCATAAATTTTCCCACCATGATTGGTAACAATTCCATAACAAATACTTAAGCCGAGCCCCGTGCCTTTGCCCACCTCCTTGGTTGTATAGAAGGGGTCAAATATGCGTTTCAGGTTCTCTTTGGCAACGCCGGGGCCGTCGTCTTTGAATGAGACTACAACGTGGCCATTGACCCTTTCGGTTGAGATAGTAAGCTGCCCTTTGCCATGGGCTTCCGACATGGCAGCCTCAGCGTTGAGAATAATGTTTAGAAATACCTGCTGCATCTGGAAATAGTCGATAGTGACATCCGGCACCTGTTCGTCGTACCTTTTGTCCACCTGAATATTGGTGATTCTGTGCTCATATGAACGCAGCTTTAAAACGTCGTCCACAACATTGCTGATTTTAGCTGCCTGCCGCACCGGCTGGTGCCGCCTGGCAAAGGTCAGCAGATTTTTTATCACGTTAGAGGCACGCACCGCCTCATTGTAAATGGCCTTCAGGTCTTCCCTGTATTGTGAACCAATTTTTTCTCCCAGCAGCAGCTGGGTAAGCCCGATAACGCTGGTGAGAGGATTGTTGACCTCGTGGGCAATGCCGGAAGCCATCTTACCCACAGATACCATCCTGTCTGTGAGAGACAACCTCTCTTGCCGCTCGCGCTCGTCCGTAACGTCGTTCAGCACCAGAAGCAGTTCCTGCTGCATGGGAAGTATGCTGGCGACATATATCCTGTTACGACCATTGGCATCGGATAAAAACTCCAGCTGTTCGCCGGAAGCAGAACCCGCCAGGGCAGCTGATACGCACTCTCTAAGTTCTTTCACGGGGATGACACTAAAAAGAGGTTTTCCCTCCGCCTGCGCAGGCGTTTTCCCAAAGCTTGCGTAGAAGGTCTTGTTAGCCAGAATAACCTTTGCATCCCTCCCCAGCACGAGCACGGCTGAGGGTATGCATTCCAGTATTCGGTCGATCAGCTCCCTCTGGGCACTAATCTCAGCCTCTACGCGTTTATGCTCTGTAATGTCCATAGCAGAGACGACAAATCCAGCCACTTCTTGGTCAGATGTATCTTTAACCACGGCGGTAGAGGCTAATACAGGCGTAGCAGTGCCGGTTAAAGATTGATACAGCAACTCGCGGTTTATTGCACGGCCGGCAACCCTGGTCTCCTCCAGAAGTTCATCGGCCGCCCTGCTATCGCCGATAATAGAGCCCAAGCTGGCGTTCTGCAATTCTTTTAATCCGGCATTCAGCAAGGTCAGCGTTGATTTGTTGGCAAAAACCACCTTTCCCCTGGCGTCCAGCAGCAGCAGGGACTCATTCATTGTGCTCAGTATCTCGTCAGAAGCTGCAACAGGGGTGATACTCATCAGGCCATACTTGGAAATAGCATAAACAAGGCCTATGCCCATGATCATGAACAATATATCTGCAACCTGTGGAACTGCCCTGAAGTCCATTACACCGAACAATATGTCTGTTATCACTCCCATTGCCAGAGCAGATAACCCCGTTGAAATCAACAGCGTCACCTGTTTTTTCCGACTCACCCTGGTAGCTTTTTGCCTGAACTCTATTAACAGATACAGGCTAATGAGAGCTGCGATCGTGAAGTACCCATAATAGATATACGAATAAATTGACTCTGACCATACGGACGCCCAGCCCCAGTCTGTACTGACATAATCAGATACGAGATTGCCGTTCCACTGTTCATATACAAGAAAGGCCGAAAGCAGCGCAGGAAGTATGATAACTGCCTTGTTTTTTAGCAGGCTATTTTTCTCAACCAGTGCCAGGAAAAACCACAGGCCGGCACAGGGTGCAAAACACCAGCCGATGGAACTGACATTATCCCATAGCCTGGCTAAGGCTTCGCTATCTGAAAGGCTAGTAAATCCGGTAAACAGGCTCCAGACAGCAAAGGTGGCTATGAAGACGGCGCAGAGCCTGTTCAGTGCTGCATTCCGCTATTTACTCAATACCAGAATAACCAGCAGGATGTATGCTAAAAAACTGGTGAAATGTAATAGAGCAATTACGTGCATAAATCACCTTATAAATTAACCCTTAGGTGCACTGCCCGATCGCCGTTTACGAATATAAAAAATATCCGGAGGCTATTCGTTATATTAAATCGGGCCATTATGTAAATCCTCTGCGTGTCGCCTCCGGATAGTTATGACTATACGGTCAGGAGACTAATAAAACAATGGTCTGATGGTCTAATCACGTGACCCAAGAGGATAATTAAGGTCATGCATGACCCGGACTTTAGTACTAACGCTGAGGGGTGGGCTTTTTTATTATTTATCGCTGGTCTTGCCGCTATATTTCTGCTTTAGTTCAAGCGTGTAGCCGGTCTGGATGGCGTCAAAGCCGTATTTGTCACGTATGCCATCAATGGCCCTGTCAACTTGCTCCAGCTTTTTAGACTCTGCCTGAAAGAGGCTCAATTGGGTTTCCGAGCCAGCCAGGTTGGATACCTCAAGGCCGATCAGCCGGACCGGCATATGTCTTTTGCCCAGCGCAGAATTCAGCAGCCGCACACCTGACTGGAAAATCTTGTCGTCCAGGTCGGTGGCTTCGCGCGAGGTCGAACTGCGGTTGATGGTCTCGAAGCTGGCATACCTGAGCTTCAGAGTCACGGTGCGGGCTTTTTTATCGATCTCCCTCAGTTCCGCCCCTAACTTCTCCGCAAATCGCCTGAGGATGGCACGCATATAGTCAGCGTCAGTAGTGTCCTTGCCAAACGTTGTCTCACGGCTGATCGACTTGGCTTCGCCCCTTGCCTCAACCGGACTGTTGTCTATGCCACTGGCGTAATCCTTCAGCCATAACAGGCCTTCGCCCAGCCGCCTGCGAAACGCAGCCTCAGACATATCGGCCAGTTGCCCCAGTATGTTAATCCCTTTGTCATGCAGCACAGCAGCAGTTTTTTCACCTATGCCCGGCAGCTTCTGTATGGGCAGCGGCGCCAGAAACGCCTTCTCCTGGCCGGGCAGTACTTCTATCAGGCCGTCAGGTTTGCTCAGGTCCGAAGCCACCTTGGCTACCACCTTGCAGGGAGCTATCCCGATCGAAGCTATCAGGCCGGTCTCCTTTAATATGCGCTGCTTTATCTTTCGGGCAAGGTTTTGCCAGGAACCGAAATTCTCGCACCCCGTCACATCCAAATAGGCTTCGTCCAGGCCGCCCGGCTCCAGGCAGGGCGAATAGTTAGCCAGTATTGCCATGAATTTGTGCGAGAACTCTGCATATTTGCTGTAATGTCCGGTCAGGAAAACGGCCTGCGGACAGCGCCTCTTAGCGCTGGCCAGGGGCATAGCGGCGTGTACCCCGAATTTCCTGGCCTCATAGGAGGCGGAGGCCACCACGCCGCGCCTGTCCGGGCTTCCGCCCACTATAACCGGCTTACCCGTCAGTGCGGGATTAAGGATCTGCTCAACCCTGACAAAAAACGCATCCAGGTCGATGTGAAAAATAGTGCGGTCGTTGCTTGAAGATCGGTCCACCATATGGCTAGCCCCGGGGCGTTATTGCGGCCTAGCGGCCTCTCGCCCTGTTGATGTTGTCACGAATCTCAGCTGCAGCTTTACGCGCGGCATCGGCATAGTCCGGTCCCTTGGAGGCATACAGCACCTGGCGTGCCGCCACGATTATGGCTTTCTCGGCGTTGGAATCTACGCCGTATCTGACAGACATCTCCAGGTCGCCGCCCTGCGCACCTATGCCCGGCACCAGCAAGGGCATGGCAGGGCATATTTTCCTTATCTCTTTCAGCTCTTCCGGGTAGGTGGCGCCCACAACCAGGCCGATGTTATCTTCTCTATTCCACTCTTTTGCACGCAACGCCACCGACTGGTAAAACTTCATGCCGAAGTTGTCCGTCAGGTCCTGAAAATCGACGGCACTGCGGTTGGACGTCCGGCAAAGTATGAAAACGCCCTTATTCTTATAGCTGAGAAAAGGTTCCACCGAGTCGTAGCCCAGATAAGGGCTGACGGTAGCAGCATCGAACTTGAAGTAGTCGAAGAGAGCCCTGGCATAGGCCGCCGCGGTATTGCCGATATCGCCCCTTTTCGCATCCCCGATTACAGGGATATTTTTCGGAATATATTCAACGGTCTGCTTTAATAATTCGATGCCGTGTACACCCATGGCTTCATAGAATGCCAGGTTCGGCTTATAGGCGCACACCAGGTCGGCTGTGGCTTCAACTATGGCCCTGTTAAACTGAAATACGTCCTTAACGGGCAACTTCTGGGGGTCCGGGTCGAGGCCGACGCAGAGCAAGCTGTTGTTCGCCCGTGAAGCTTCCAACAGCTTGTTAACAAATTTCATGAGATAATTATATAATAATTGCTCGATGCTTAGTTTAGCCTGGGTCTGTGCGGGTCTTGTGCTTGGTTCACTTCCCTTTTCATACTGGATAGGAAAAGTCTTCCTCCACAAGGACATAACCACGTTGGGCGACGGGGCGCCAGGAGCCACCAATGTGGCCAGGGCGGGCGGCAAAAGCCTGTATATAATTAGCATACTGCTGGATGCCTTCAAAGGAAGCGTGCCTGTCTGGCTCAGCCAGCTGCTCTCCGGAATCACCGGCTGGGAGCTGACGGCAGTGGCGATAGCACCGGTAGTCGGCCACGCCTTTACACCTTTTCTGAAGTTCAAAGGAGGCATGGGTGTAACAACGGTCTACGGCGTGTGGCTGGGACTGACCGGCTGGCTGGGGCCCGTAGCACTGGGAGTGTGCATGGGCATCATGTTCGCCCTGCAAAAAAACTGGGTCTGGGCGTCGGTAATCGGTACGGTGCTTTTCCTGATATTCTTACTGGCGCTGCAGTTCCCGCTGTATATGATAGCAGCGGGAGTGGCCCATACGGCGATTCTGGCCTCTAAACGTTATACTTACTTTAAGGCCTGGCCCGAACCCCAGCCCTGGCTGCGCAAACTGTGGAGGAAGCCGTGATAGGCGCAGATGCGCTGCTACTGCCTAATACACTCATCGTATTATTCGTTTTTACGCTGCTGACAATGGCGGCTATCAACCTGACCAGCCTGCGCAGGTTGAACGATTATAAAAAACTAAGCATTTTCCCCCGTATCTCCGTTCTGGTGCCAGCCAGGAATGAGCAGGACAATATCCGGCGTTGCATAGAATCCCTGCTCGGGCAGGATTACCCGCAGTTCCAGGTAATCGTCCTGGACGATAACTCGCAGGACAGCACCGGCTCGATCCTGGCGGAGATGGCCGGCAATGATAGTCGCCTCAAGATCATACAGGGCAAGCCCCTGCCGCCGGACTGGCTGGGCAAGCACTGGGCCTGCCACCAGCTCTATCAGCAGTCGGACGGCGATTTTCTCGTATACACCGACGCCGATACATTCCACAAACCGGACACCCTGCGCTGCGCGGCTGCGGCGCTTATCGACGAGCAGGCCGATATGCTGTCCATCATGCCCAGGCACATACTGGGGTCGTGGTCGGAAAAACTGGTCATGCCCGTCTTTGCGCTGGGCGTGTTCGCCATAATACCTCTGTTGGGACGTCTCAAGCCGCGCAAAGTTACCCTGATGTCTTCCAGCGGCAAGCTGCTGGCCTTCCGCCGGCAGGCTTATGAGGCATCCGGCGGGTTTGAAGCCATCCGTCATAGCGTGCTGGACGACCTGGAGCTGCCGCAGAGGATAATCTCCGCGGGCATGCGCTACCGGCTGTTCGACGGTACCAACAATGTTTCATGCAGGATGTATCGTAGCCTGAAGGAAGTGCACGAGGGCCTGTCCAAGAACCTCTTCGCCGCCTATGGATACAATGTGCCCCTCTTCATTTTAACCTGGCTGTGGCTCATGTTTGCGCTGTGGGAGCCATTGATCGTGCTGGCCATATACAAGATACCCGAATATCCCCCGACGCTGTCACTCGGCCTGTCGGTGATAGCCATCATAGGCACACTGCTGTTGTGGCTGGTCTACTATCAGCGCTTTAAATTTCCATTGTATATGATCTTTCTCTACCCAATTAGCGGCCTGATGCTGGCAGCGCTCTCGGCGTCTTCCATGATATTGACGCTGTCGGGCCGGGCCACCTGGAAGGACAGGAAAATGCCCACGCATAAAATTTATTAGCATAAAGGGTTGAGGCAATGATCGTAAATACGGGTTGGACGGCGCTGCTATGGACGGTTATCGGTTTCCTGCTGGGCTCGATACCTTTTGCCCTGCTGATAGGCAAGCTCTTTTTTAAAATTGATATCCGCAACTACGGTGACGGCAATCCCGGGGCAACCAACCTGTGGAAAGCCAGGAGCTTTGGCTGGGGAGTGGTGGCTTACCTCTTTGACTTTTTCAAGGGGGCCGTGCCGGTGGGGCTGTGTTTCTTCCTGTTCAACATCAGGGATTGGTACATTGTGCCGGTTGCGCTGGCGCCGGTGCTGGGGCACGCTTTCTCCCCGTTCCTGCGCTTTCACGGCGGCAAGGCGATTGCCTGTCTCTACGGGACCTGGGCAGGACTGACTATCTGGGAAGTGCCTGTTTTTCTGGCTGTGGCCACCTATTTCTTCTCCATTTTCCAGAAGGTTCATTCCTGGATACAGGTGATCACCATGCTGGCCTTCCTGGGCTTCCTGGTCCTGCGCTACCAGGACCAGCCTTTCTTTTATCCTTTTTTGGCTATATGGACGGGCAATTTTGCCATAATTATCATCAAGCATGCTGCCGAGCTGCGCTGCCGCCCGCAACCCCAGCCCTGGATATTGAAGCTGTTGAAGAGGTCTCCTTGATCCTCCTTCTCGTCGTCCTGGCGCTTGCAGTTCTGTTTCTATTCCTTCTCCTGCTTATCGCAATTTCTAACTTATTCGTGCTGCGAAGCCTCAAGAGCTACTCAGGACCCATAGCGAGCATTCCCGTCTCCATACTGGTGCCGGCACGCAACGAGGAGGAAATAATAGGGCAGTGCGTAAGCTCTCTGCTGGCACAGGACTATCCCAGCTTCGAGGTCCGGGTCCTGGACGATGGCTCCACGGACGGCACCTGGGCCATACTTGAAAACCTGGCGGCTGTAGACCGGCGGTTAATTGTAAGCAGGGGAGAACCCCTGCCGCAGGGCTGGATGGGCAAACACTGGGCCTGTCATCAACTCGCCCTGAGGGCAACCGGCGAGTTGCTGCTGTTTACAGACGCGGACACCGTGCATGCGCCCTCAATGCTGGGGAGGGCCGTTAATGCGCTTTCCGCTGAAAAGGCAGACCTGCTTACCGCCCTTCCCCGCCAGGTCATGCGTTCGTTCGCCGAGAAACTGGTCATGCCCTTCAGCTACTGGGCCATCATGGCCTTCCTGCCGCTAGCCATCGCCTACCACAGCGACAATCCGGCACTGTCTTCCGCCACGGGCCAGTTCATGCTGTTCCGCAGGTCCGCTTACAGGCAAATAGGCGGATTCGAAGCGGTCAGGAATAAGGTCGTTGATGACGTCGAATTGTGTAAATTAACTCGCAGCCAGGGCCTGCGCTGGCGCCTGCTGGACGGCAGGGACGGCTACAGCGTAAGGCAATACAAGAACCTGGGGGAGTTGCTAGAAGGCCACATAAAGAATTTTTTCGCCATCTTCAGCAATAACATCCTGGTATTTTCCCTCATCTGGCTGTGGCTGGTAATAGCTTTTTGCCTGCCCCTTATCATACTTGTCATCGGCCTGGCAGACCCGGCTTCAGCTGCCGCGCCGCTTGTCTGGCTCGCTGCAGCAGGAGTAGCAGCAGGCTTCCTGACCTGGCTGATCGCCTATGCCAGGTTCGGTTTACCCATTTACCTGGCGGTACTATTTCCCTTCATCGTTTTGACCATGTTTAGCATCGGCATCGCCTCGGCAGTGCTCAACCTTTCAGGACGTGCGGCCTGGAAAGGAAGGGCGACCAGCAGCGTATAATGAGTAGCCTGCCGCAAACAATGAGAAAACTTTAACCGGCTGGTATATTATATTTGCGTTGCTGCAAGATAAATTGTTCTTTGACGTCCTGTATTACATTGAGACCGCCGTCGTGCTCGGCCTGGTTGTCCTGCTTTTAATATCGTTGACCAACCTGCGCTATCTGCGCAAGCTGCACAGCTATCCTCCAACCCGTCGATGGCCGCGGTTCTCCGTGCTGGTGCCGGCCCGCAATGAAGAAGCCAACATCGGCCATTGTGTGAGCAGCCTGCTGGCGCAGGATTACCCCGATTTTCAGCTGATAGTGCTGGACGACGGCTCCGCAGACCGCACCTGGGAGATATTGCAGGGTTACGCCCGGGATGACGCCAGGCTTACCTTAATAAAGGGCAAACCCCTGCCTGATGACTGGCTGGGCAAACACTGGGCCTGCAGCCAGCTCGCTGATGCCTCGGACGGTGAACTGCTGCTATTCGTTGATGCCGATACCTTTCATGCCAGGGACATGCTGCGCTGCGCGGCCTCGGCCATGTCCGGTGAAAGGGCAGCGCTTATTTCCGCCCTTCCCGGCCAGAAGGTTGTAACCTGGGCAGAGAAATTAACCATTCCCGCATTTTACCTGGGTATGCTGTGCGGTGTGCCCATCGGCCTTACCCGGCTCTCACGCAACCCTCTGTTATTCTCGTGCCTTGGTCAATTCCTGCTGTTCGCCCGGGAGGCGTATTTCGCTTCCGGTGGTTACGCTGCGGTGAGACAGAATGTCGTGGACGACATCGCCATAGGCAGGCGCATACACAGCATGGGCCTGTGCTACAGACTGCTGGATGGCAACGGGCAGGTCTTCTGCCGCATGTACCATAACCTGGACGAGACCTGGCACGGGCTGACCAAGAGCAATTTTGCCTCTTTCAACTTTGACCCCCTGCTGCTGACGGCCATGTACCTGGTCGTTCTGATGGTCTTCATCAGCCCGCTCGTTGTGCTGGGAATCGGGCTGGCACAGCCCAATATCCCATTTGAAGCCACGGCCACGGCTGGCATAGCCGTCTTGCTTTGCCTGTTCCTGTGGTGGGTGAACAACCACCGCTTCCAGTTCCCCTCTTATCTGCTGGTTGTCTACCCGGTGAGCGCCATCATTATGATCGTAATAGCGGTGGGTTCAATGGTTCTTACTTACCAGGGCAAGGCCGTATGGAAAGGACGCGCCATGCCTCGCACAGTTAAACCGTAACATCGATGGCGTTATTCAGGCAGTTCCAATGTTATAATTCTCATTGATATGAATTATTCCCGGGCCGAAGAATTTCTACAGGGCCTGACTGATTATGAAAAAAGCCCTTCTGTAGCCTATGGCGCGGCCAACTATGACCTGAGGCGGGTTGAGCTGCTTTTAGAGCTGCTGGGCAACCCGCATAAGGGGATGCGGGCAGTCCATGTAGCCGGCACCAAGGGAAAGGGCAGCACGGCAGCCATGATAGCCTCTGTACTCCAGGCTGCTGGCTACAGGACCGGTCTGTTTACTTCTCCACACCTTTTTTCCTGGCGCGAGAGGATAGCCATCAACGGCCGTCATATTACGGAACAGAGTTTCTCCCGCCTCGTTACCTCCGTTGAAGAAAAAGTAAGAGCAATCAACCGGGAATCCCGCTTCGGAAAGCTAACCACCTTTGAGGCGCTGACTGCCATGTCACTGCTATATTTCCGGCAGAGACATGCCGATTTCATGGTGCTCGAAACCGGCATGGGAGGAAGGCTTGACGCCACCAACGTAGTTAATCCCGAAGCCTGCATTATCACCTCCATCAGCCTGGACCATACACAGGTGCTGGGCAACACCCTGTCCTTAATAGCTGCAGAGAAGGCCGGCATCATCAAGCCGGGCTGTACCGTGATATCGGCGCCGCAGCCGCCGGAGGCCGCGGAGGTAATCAAAAATAAATGCAGGTCGGCCCGCGTGAAATTAATCGAAACCGGTAAAGCTATAACCTGGAAACTTGTGAAGGGCAGCTGGAAAGGTCAGACAGCCAACATCAAGGGCCTGCTCGGTACGTACAGGTTGAATGTGCCCCTTATCGGCGATTTCCAGCTCGAGAATGCCGCCCTGGCCATTGCCGCGCTGGAGGTGCTGAAAGCCAAGGGGGCAAAAATCAGCTATGCGGACATGCGGCGCGGTATTGAAAGGGTGAAGTGGCCCGCCAGGTTACAGGTATTGAGACGACATCCGCTGGTCATAGCCGACGGCGCACACAATGCATATTCAATCAGAAAAATAATCGAGGCGATTCGCAAGCATTTCACCTTCGGCCGCGCCGTAGTGATTTTCGGAGCTTCACTGGACAAGGATATATCGGGCATGGCACGGGAAATGCACGGCTTTGCGGACCAGGTTATTCTCGCCAGATCGAGCCATGAGAGAGCGGCCAAGATAGATGACCTCTTGCCGATATTCAGCCAGGCCGGTCTGGCAGTGAGGACGGCCAGGGATCCGGCGCAGGCGTTGCAAGCAGCTCTGGTACAGGCAGGCAGGAACGATTTAATACTGGCTACGGGATCGCTGTTCCTGGCCGCGGACATACTGGCACAAATAAGGTTACAGATGTCCCGCTCCGGCAACCCCCGGCGCTAGCGGACTATTCCAGCGTCGTGGAATCATCTGACGGAATCATTTTTCCGAGCAGGCGCTGGAGGGTCATGATGTGCACACATTCGCCCCACTGAGAGAAAAAATGACAGTTGCAGTGCCATTTACCTTCCCTTAACCCCAGGATGTGGCTGTCGTTCTCACCCCTGAATTCTGCGGAAAAATTTGTGATGGTGACACGTTCGGGTTCCTGGGCGTAACGCTTGGCTTTTTCAATCTTTCCTATGAGGCTGGACTGCATGCTCTTACCTCCCGGTGAAAGTATATAATGGCCGGTTCCGGAAAGTCTATACAGATTTAAAAGAATACTGTTTATGTCAATGCAGCAAAGAGGAAAGGTGCGGCAGGCCTATTTTATGTTGGATCTGCTGTCGTAAAGACGGTCTTTCCAGGCTATGCCGGCCCCTAAAGCTGTGCGTGCCGCGGTGTACAGCGCCACCAGTATCAGAAATGATACGCCGAGTGGGTGGAAGATGAATGAGACGGCCGGCTCCCGGAAACGATGATCGACCGACCAGCGCATAACCAGCACCACCAGCACCTGGGCCAGGGCCAGCAACGTCCATTCCGCAAGCCCTGTTTCCTACATCAACCCGTTTGCCAGCCAGAAAAATGGCGCCAGGAAGATGAAGTAAACTATGGCAAACAGTCCGAAAAGCAGCAGCGGCGACATGGCGATCACCGAGTAAAACCATTTTCCCCAGCCCTCAATCATGGAAGGAACATTGTGGTACATGTCTGTGGACATGACCTGTGACAGGTCAGCACAGATGAAACGGCCGCCGGCCCTTTTGATCCCGGCGCCGAACCAGACGTCTTCAATTATCCTGGTCTTGACGGCTTCATGTCCGCCGACTCTCCAGTATTCCTCCCTGGGGAAAAGCATGAATTGCCCTATGGCAAGCGTAGGCCATGGCCTTCGTGTATGGTTGAGAAACCAGATAGGGAACATGGTCAAAAGGATGAAATACATGAAAGGCATAACTATCATCTGCGGCAGGCCCGACATAAGCTGCCGGGGCATGCCGGAGAGCAGGGAGAGTTTCTCCTCGACCGCAAGGCTGATCACGCTGCGTAGCATATGCGGTTCGTGAATAGTATCGGCATCTGTAAAAAGGAACCACGAGCCACGGGCAGCCTGCGCCAGCTGGTGGCAGGCATAGGGCTTGCCAGCCCATCCGGCCGGCAGCGGCTTGCCTCTCAGCAGCCGCACCCTGGCGTCGACGGCCTCAATTTGTGCAACAATGGCAGCAGTGGCATCGGAGGAACTGTCATCCAGCACGACAATTTCATAGTCAGGGTAGTCCTGCTGCTGCAGAGAGCTCAGGCAGGCCCTGATGTTCTTTTCCTCGTTTCTGGCTGGCACCAGCACGGAAACGAAGGGGGCGGACTGCAGCCGCCTGCTGGATTTGGAGGGCCGTTTTAAAAGGGCCAGATTTAACAGCAGGTTGACAGCAGACAGCAGTAATACAGCGAGTATGATAGCCTGGAAAATCATGATAACCTTCCCCGTGCCGGGCGTCTACAACTCAGCCATGATATAACCGGCCTGGGAGGCTGTCAATTAGTAATTTTCACTATTTTTCGGTTGTGGGATGGGCTCTTTCATGTTGTCATAACTTATTTGCTACAATTGTTTATCGGACGAGGGCATGCGAGACATACTTTTCTCTGCTCTGAAAGGGCGGCAGGCGGACTATATCGAGATACGTCTGGAAAACAGCAACTCAAGCCGGCTCGTATATCGTGGTGAGAGGCTTGAAGAAGCGGGAAGGAGCTCCAGCACGGGCGGAAATGTCCGGGCTCTGGTGAAAGGCGGCTGGGGCTTTGTCAGCTTTAACAGCCTGGATAACCTCGGTGACCACGTAGCAATAGCTGTCGAACAGGCCAGGCAAGTCGGCCGGGAAGAGAGCAAATTCAGCCAGGTGGCAGCCATCGACGACCGGGTAGAAGCCGCCTACGGCAAGAATCCCTTAGATATTCCCCTATCGACGAAAAAGGCCATCCTGGATGAATATAATAAGTTGATGCTGGGTACTTCCGGCGTACAGACCACCAGTATCGGCTACACGGACAGCAGGAAAACAGTCACACTGGCCAATACGGACGGCGCCTTCATCGGTCAGAGCCGCATCGACGTCAACCTCAGGCTGAGCGCCATTGCCAGCAGCGACGGCGATGTGCAGCAGGTCGGAGTGAGCATAGGCAGTAAAGGCGATTTCTCCGTTGTGGAGAACCTGCATGACCGGGTGAAAGAGATCGCCAAACGTGCCGTAGCCCTGCTGTCGGCGCCGCAGGTGCAAGGCGGCAACTACACAGTTGTGCTCGATCCCGTGCTGGCAGGCGTCTTTGTGCATGAAGCCTTCGGCCATCTTTCGGAAGCCGACCATATTTATGAGAACCAGCAACTGCGGGAGATCATGGTTTTGGGCAAGCGGTTCGGCGGGAAGCACCTCAACATCGTCGACGGAGCGGCGGTACCGGGGCTGCGCGGCAGTTATAAGTACGATGATGAGGGCACGCCGGCCACCAAGACATACCTGATTAAAGAAGGCGTGCTCAACAGCAGGCTGCACTCCAGGGAGACCGCAGCCAAGATGAATGAAAAGCCGACGGGAAACGCCCGCGCCATCAACTACCAGTATCCTCCCATCGTCCGCATGACCAACACATACATAGAACCCGGCAATACTACTTTTGAGGATATGATCGGCGACATAAAGGAGGGTATGTACGCCAGGGAATGGTACGGCGGCACCACCAGCCTGGAGATGTTCACTTTTTCGGCCGGTGAAGCCTATATGATCAGGAACGGCAGGATAGCCGAGATGGTCAAGCCGGTGGTCCTGACCGGGAACGTATTCAGCACGCTGGACAATATTGATGCCATAGGCAACGACCTGGATATGAACCAGGGAGGCGGCTGCGGCAAGGCAGGCCAGTCTCCCCTGCCTGTTTCCAACGGAAGCCCGCACATCAGGATCAGGAGCTGCCTGGTCGGAGGTAAGTGATTGGAAGAGATACTGGAAATAGCGCGTAAAGCTTGTGAAAGCGCTGAGGTCTTCCACCTGGTATCTAAAAGGACACCGGTCCAGTTCGAAGCCAACCGCCTGAAACAGATACAGACCAAGGAGGCGGTGGCTACCGCCCTGCGAGTTACCAAAAACGGCCGCATGGGCTTTGCACAGGCCAGCGGCCCGATCAAACCGCAGGAACTGGTGGACATGGCCCTTGAAACCAGCGAGTTCGGATTTAAAATTGACTTCCAGTTCCCTCCTTTGAGGTCCTTTGATAAATTGGACATATATGATCCCGCCGTGGAGAAAATAAAGCTGGATGACATGGTCGGCCTGGGCCAGGCCATCATTGATGCCGTCTGCTCCCATACACCCGGCATACTATGCGAGGGGGGCGTTTCCAGGGGCACGGCGGAAATTGCCATCGCCAATACATCCGGCGGCCGGGCGGGATACAAGCGAACGGCCTACAGCATCAGCATGGACGGGCAGCTGGTGCGGGACGGGGATATCCTTTACGTGGGAGACATACGCAGCTCATGCCGGCCCATAACCGAACACAAGCCTGTCATCACTGAAATTACGCGTCAGCTGGAGCTTGCCAGAAACAACGCTACGATACGCTCAGGTTCTCTGCCTGCAATATTCACCCCGTTTGGAGTAGCCGGCGCACTGCTTGCGCCCCTCATTTCCGCCTTCAACGGGAAAACGGTCCTGGATGGTGCGTCTCCCCTGAGAGACAAGAAGGGACAGAAGATATTTGACCAACGTTTCTCGTTTCGCGATGACCCGACGCTGCCCTTTCAGCCCGGAAGCACGCCATTTGACGATGAAGGGGTGCCGGCACGCAGGAACACGCTGGTTGATAAAGGTGTAGTTAAGCAGTTTTACTATGATCTGCACACTGCTGCACTGGCCGGCACGGCCAGCACGGGCAACGGCAACCGCAGCGGCGGCATGCCTTCGCCTTCGACGCATGCGCTGGTGATAGACCCCGGCCAGGCTCCACCGGATGACATGTTAAAAGATATAAAAGAAGGCATAATCATCGAGCAACTGATGGGCGCTGAGCAAGGCAACATACTTAACGGCGATTTCAGCGGCAACGTCCTGCTGGGCTATAAAGTTGAAAACGGCAATATAACGGGCCGGGTGAAAGACACCATGGTATACGGCAATGTCTACGAGCTGCTCAAGAATATCGTTGCCATCGGCAATGATGCACGCTGGATAGCCGGCTATGTCAACACGCCCAGCATCTACTGTTCTTCCATTGCGGTATCCTCCAAGCAATAAAAATGAAAAAGCTGGTTAACTTCCACAAGGAGCCCAGGCCGAAGAGCTGTGACATGATCGCGGCCTGGCCGGGAATCGGGAACCTTTCCCTGATAGTGAGCCGCTACCTGCGTGAGAAGCTCCAGGCGGAGGAGATAGGGGAGATTGAGCCTTTCACCTTTTTTGATCCCATCGGCGTAATGGTGAAAGACAACATCGTCGAGGAGCCGCAGTTCCCCGAGGGAAAATTCTACTACTGGCACAACTCGGCCGGCAAGAAGGATATACTCTTCTTCATCAGTGACGAGCAACCCAGCTTCAAGGGCTATGACCTGGCCAACTTCATCCTTGATATAGCCAAAAAATTCAAGGTCCAGAGGGTATATACCTTTGCCGCCGCCATCGCCAAGATACATCATACCGAGCAGCCCCGGGTCTGGGGAGTGGCCACGGAATCCTCGCTTATCGATTATCTTAAGAAATTCCAGGTTGTGCTGCGCGGCAGGCTCCAAATAGCAGGCCTGAATGGCTTACTTCTTGGCGTGGCCAGGCAACGCCGCGTGGAGGGCGTCTGCCTGCTGGGAGAGGTGCCCTCTTATACCACCCGCATACCTAATCCCAAGGCTGCCCTGGCTGTACTAAAGGTCCTCCTGCAAATACTCGACCTGCAGATCGACCTGGCAGAGCTGGCCAAAATAGCCGAGGACTCGGACCAGCAGATGAAGCGGCTGGCTGCCCAGGCTATGGGCGAGTACATTGACCGCTACACCAGGCCCATCTGGCCGCCTCCCGAAGACGAGGAGGAGTTCGAAGAAGACGAGGAGGATGAGGAAGGCTGATATGGAATCTAAAGAGCAGCAGGTCAATAAATTAGTCCAGAAATTACCTGAGCACTCTAACGAGCTGCTCAACTCCGAGCTGGCCGTACTATCTGATTTGAACGATGAGGGCCTCAAGGCATTCAGGCAGAGTTGGGGCAGCATCGACGCCGGCCAGCGACTGAACCTTATATCCAGGCTGGTAAGCATCAGCGAAGAAGACTTTATCCTTGATTTCACGGGGATATTTAAGATCGGACTGGAGGACCCGGAGGAGAAAATAAGGATCAAGGCCCTGGAAGGTTTGGAGCTTGAAGACAAGTATGTATTTGCGCCCCTGGTCATCAAGGTCTTAAAGGCCGACGAGTCGGAGGAAGTCAGGACCGCCGCCGCCCGGACGCTGGGCAAATTTGCCTTATTATCCGAGCTGGGCGATTTTCCCGAGGTCATCGGACAGGACATATCTGAGGCACTGATGAAGGTGCTTGAAAATCCGGCGGAACCGATATCTATTCGACGCAGAGCGCTGGAGGCCATAGCCCCCTTCCACGACGAGGTGGTGGAGCAGTATATTGAAGACTATTATCACAGCGAGGACCCCAGGGTAAAGGCCAGCGCTATTTATGCCATGGGGCTGAACTGCGATTCCCGCTGGCTGAGCTTCCTCATCAGCGAGATGCAGAACAGCTTAGCGGAGATCAGGTACGAAGCGGCACAGGCCAGCGGCCAGGTGGGCGATGAAGAGGCGGTGCCGTACCTGTTAAAGCTGCTGGAGGATGAAGACCCTGAGGTACAGGAGGCTGCCATAGCCTCACTGGGTAAAATCGGTGGCAAGCAGGCCAAACAAACGCTGCAGAAACTTGCCAGGGACCCCAACAACCGTATCAAAGAGGCGGCTAAAACCGCTTTGACAGAGCTTTCAGCTTGCGAAGATCCACTATCTTTGAATTTTTAAACCGGCGGCCTACATTGGCCGGCAGGATAGTCAGGCTGCGTTCCCGCCGGCTTGAGGATGCCGCAGACGAGTACAGGTGGAGGACTGATGAAGAAATGTGCCGCCTGGATGCCACCACTCCTATAGACCTCACCTATCCCGAGTTCATGGAGCGCCACTTCGTTGAGCTCGAATATCCAGGTCTTACATACACTCTGGCTATTGATGCCCTGGACGGCAGGCATATCGGCAACTGCAGCATGTTCAACTTCGACATTTTAAATAACAGCGCAGAGACCGGCATCCTGATCGGCGAAAAGGCCTACTGGGACCGTGGCTATGGCAGTGACGCCTTGAATACCTTCCTGCAGCACGTATTTGATACGTCCAGCATCCAGAGAGTAATGCTCAGGACGCTGGACTGGAACCAGCGGGCGCAGAAATGCTTTGAAAAGTGCGGCTTCCGGCCAAGCGGCAGCTTAGCCAAAGGGGAATATAACTTTATCCTGATGGAAATCAGACAGCCACAGCTGCTTGCGGGCAATCACTGAACCGAAATCGGCGACTTATCCGTAATGACCTTGCGCACCCTGGCCAGCCTGCTGCGTAGCCTCTTAGGCAGCGAAAACAGGCCTGTGTGGGCTATACCATCGTATGAAAGCAGGGCTCCCTCTACCCTGTTGGCTATCCTGCGGTCAACCTCCGCTGGTGAGAGCTTCAGCGGGTCCGTGCCGTCCGACACAGCGTGGAAACCCCACAGGTCGACGAACGACGGCACGTATACCTGGTAAGGCCTGACCACCTTGAACACGCTTTTCAGAGTGCCGTTGATGTAAAAGAAATTCTGAAGGTTGATCCAGCCGGACTGGCCTGACTGAACCACCATAATGCCTCCCGGTTTCAGCTTATTCTTAACCAGCCTATAGAACTCAGCCGTATACAGCAGGCGGGCCGGCCCCTCCTCCACCGGGTCTGCCAGGTCAATTATGGCTACATCGAACTTCTGCCGCGTGTTCTTAATGAAGGCGCGCGCGTCCTCATAGTAGACCGCCGCCCTTTTATCATCGAAGGCCCCGCGATGAAAGGTGGGAAGATATTTGCGGCATAAACTGACAACTTGCTCGTCGATATCCACCATTACCGCTGTTTTGACCGTGCGGTGCTTCAACACCTCGCGCAGCGTTGCGCCCTCCCCGCCGCCGGCGATGAATATGCTCTCAGGTCGCCGATGCGCCAGCATGGCCGGGTGCACCAGCGCTTCGTGGTAAATGAATTCGTCCTTCTCGCCGGACTGGATCTTGCCGTCCAGCACCAGGCAGATGCCGAAGGTTGCAGTCTCTACGATCTGGGCGTGCTGGAACCTGGTTTTCCTGTCGTGGAGCACGCGCTTTATGCCGTGGACCTGCACCAGGTCGGGCGAAAGCTCGTCTATGAGCCACTTCTTCCGGTTAAAATAGTCGGGCCTGGCCATGTTCAGCTTACGGGAGCGGCGCTCTCCAGCAGCACACCCCGTTTAAGTTCAATATAGGTGGCCGACCCGGCCTTCAGCTTTTCAGTCAGAGGTTTGACCGCGTTTTTGGGCTCGATTACGTCACCGCAGGTAAATACGTCCACCGCGGCATAATTATGTTCGGGCCAAGTATGAATGGAAATATGCGACTCGGCAATGATGACCACCCCGCTCACTCCCTGGGGTGTGAACTGGTAAAAGGAGTCTTTGACCACCGTGGCCCCTATCTGAGTGGCAACCTCGCTGAGCGCCGTCTTCAAATACGCAATGTCGTTCAGCAACTCGTGGTTGCAGTCCTTCAGCTCCAGCAGCAGATGTTTGCCCAGGGCAGGCACCGGTCATTCCTCCTTTAAAAACGGGCTTTTGGGCCCGATAACATTTTTATAAACTTTTTCAGCAGAGCGTAATTTTATATTTTATGTTGAGCAATTTCAAGAAAATGTACCCGCTCGGCTATTGACAAAGTCTAGGTGAACTTGTAAAATGCGGGCAAATTCACTATTAAGGAGGCGTATGCCGTGAGGAGAATTTTTGGCACCGTCGTCGCTTTAGTTGTGGCCGTATCATTGGTGCTGATACCCGCCACCGTCTCAGCCGACTTGGGAAAATGCACGGGTTGGGACAAAGTTAAATGGGAAAATAACCAGAACTCCTGGAAGCTATACCTCCAGCATTGGGGCAGGACGCCTACCAGCGCCATGTCCAGGCTTGCTGGATTAGCTGGCCCAGATAAACTAAATCCCGGCGTCTGCAATACGTCGAAGAGCGCCAAGAACACTGGTAACGACATCAATATGTGCCTGGGCGGCTGCAGCAACTGCAACACCGAGGCAGGCACACTTGGTTCAGCCTGCACCGACTCCCAGAAATGTCTGAACCCGGCAACTAAACCCACATCCCTGCCGTTGGATGACTGCCCCCTGAACTGCCCCGCAAACCCGACCGTTGCTGGTCTGGGCACTTCCAAGTGCTCCGCCTGCTGGGGCAAAAGCCTATCTTTCGCCAACAAGAGCTGGGGAGCTGCTGATCTCGGCACCAACTCACTGATCAACAACAACCAGCCAAACCACTACGGTACCGGCAAACTGGGCGGCGGTGACTGGGGTATTTCAGGTTGTCCGCATCCGGAGTGCGTATCTCAGACCTGGTGTCTGCAGTACAACCTCCTGGCCAAATGCAAGATCTGCAAATAAACTCCAAGTATAATTAAGCAATAAAATAAGCGTCGCCCACGCGGGCGGCGCTTATTTATTCTCTTTTTTTGACCGCTATGACATTCGATAAATTCGTTACGGTTTACAAGGCCTGCGGGCAGCCCGAGGCAGAGATCGTCAAGGGCAGGCTGGAGGTAGAGGGCATCCCCGTTATACTGAAATACGAGAGCCTGGGCAACGTGTACGGGCTCACAGTGGACGGGCTGGGGCAGGTGCAGGTACAGGTGCCGGAAGGCTATTCAGAGCAGGCCAAGGGGATTGTTTCAGGCTCCTGCGAGCCGGACGATTCAGAATAGTTACTGGGGCAGGCCCAGCGCTGTATTTAACGCCTTGTAATCGAAGCGGCTGTCTAGGATAGCCGATACTGCCTTCAATTTCTGCAGGTTATGAAACCTGGCCTTGCTTAGTGCCTTTTCAATATCTAGCACAATATCTTCAATGTTCCTGTCCACCACCATCACCGGCACCTTTTTATCTTCCGCCTTGACCATGACCGAGGTAGAGGGCTTCTTGCCGGCGACCACCAGGCATTTGGTGGATGTATCTAGGGCGGCCAGCTGCATATCCGGCCTCTCCGTACTGGTGACCACGGCTTTATTCTTCTTCCTGTCGTAATATTCCCTTACCTGGTCGGGGGTCATGGCTCCCAGCATAAAGTTCTCCACCAGCTCGCCGGATTTATCCTTGGAAGAGATTATCTCCGCTCCCAGTGCAGTGGCAATTTCTCCCACGGTCACGCCGAGCAGCGTCCTGGACTCAGGCAGAACTCCCAGCAGGTTAACTCCCTGGGACTTAAAATAGTCGCTGCACTCGGTCTGTATGCTGTCCAGCTTTGATTCAGGCACCTGGTTAACTACTACGCCTACCAGCCGGTCACCGAACTTCTTGGCAGACTGAATAATTTCAGGGTCTTTAAATCCGGTCGAGTAGCAGACCAGCATAATTATCCTGGTATCCATTTTCTCTGCAATGGTGCTGCCGGCCAGCCCTGACACCTTATCGCCTTTGAGGCTGCCCGGGCTCTCGATGATCAGGACGTCTTTGCCTGCCAAAACCTTCTGGCAGGCTGCGACCACGGTGTTTGAAAAGCCATCGATATCCTCACTAAGCTTGCTCCACAGCTCCTCCTGTGAAAGGTGAATGGGGCAAACCTGTTCCTTGTTTTCGCCCAACTCCAGGGCTTCGTTTATGAAAATAGCGTCTGCGCAGCTATCCTTGGCCTGGCCTGTCACGTGTATAGGCTTGATATAGCCGACCCTGGTCCCGGCATTGACCAGTTTCTTGCCGATTCCGGCGCACAACGCTGTCTTGCCGCAGGATTCGTAGGATAAAATCTGTAGTATAGCCATGGTCCCTCCTGAATTTAGCCGGCAGACATTATACCATTCTTTACATCTCCCCTGCATCGGAATATAATGTTTTGAAAGTCATCGAAAAGCTGAGAGTTATGCGACTCTCAGTTTTTTACTATTAGGCCTGCCGGGAGGTGACCCATGACCCAGAAAAAGTTCGACATTACCAAGGAAGGACTTGAAAAACTCAAGGTAGAGTACGAACAGCTGATCTCGGTTCGCCGCAAAGAGGTGGCAGAGCAGATAAAAAGGGCCCGCGAAATGGGCGGGACTGAAAACAATGCCGAGTATGAGGACGCCAAGAACGAGCAGGCTTTCATCGAAGGCAGGATCAGTTCACTTGAAAACATCATTCTTAACGCACGTATCATAGAGGCGCCGCATCATCCCGGCGTTGTGGAGCTCGGTGATACAGTGCTCATCCAGAACCAGGACGGTAAAATCGACCGCTATACTATCGTCGGCACTACAGAAGCAAGCCCCGTCGATGGTAAAATCTCCAGTGAATCCCCGGTAGGCAAGGCGCTGCTGGGCAAAAAGAAGGGCGAAAAGGTTGAAGTGCGCACACCGGCCGGGATCATGAAACTACAAATAATCGAAGTAAGTTAATCAGATGGGCGGGCAGGAGCGTGTAGAACAGCCGCGTCTGGAAAAACTGACCAGGATTATTAAGCGCGGCATTAATCCCTATCCGTACAGATACGCCCGCACGCATACCAACCTCGAAGCCCTGGAGCTTTTCCGTTCATCCGCCGGTGATGACCCCGCATCAACCCTCCCGGACATCAGCCTGGCAGGGCGCGTTACAGCTGCAAGATTCATGGGCAAAACAGCTTTTTTCGATATAACGGACGGCTCCGCCAAGATACAGCTCTTTTTTAAGCGTGACTCCCTGGGCGACGAAAGTTACCAGTTGCTGCACGACGTGGATATCGGTGATTTTCTGGGTGTGAAGGGCACGCTTTTCAAGACCCGCAGCGGGGAAATCACGCTGGACGTGGGACAGTTCGAGCTCCTGGCGAAGTCGCTGATGCCCCTGCCGGAAAAGTGGCACGGGCTGGTGGACGTGGAAAAAAGGTACCGCCAGAGGTACCTGGACCTTATCGCGAACAGGGATATTAAAGAGCTGTTTGTTACAAGAAGCAAAATAATCATCTCGATACGTAACTTCATGAACATTCATGGATTTATAGAGGTGGAGACGCCTGTGCTCCAGCCGATGTACGGCGGGGCGCTGGCGCGTCCCTTTATCACCCATCACCACGCACTTGATCAGGACCTGTATCCGCGCATAGCGCTGGAGCTGTATTTAAAGAGGCTGATAATCGGCGGCTTCGATAAGGTCTACGAGATCGGCCGGGTCTTTCGCAATGAAGGGATCTCAACCAAGCACAACCCCGAGTTTACCATGCTGGAAAGCTATGAGGCCTACGCTGATTATAATGACGTCATGCAGATGACTGAGACGTTGATCAGCCAGGCTGCCCGGGATGTGCTCGGCAGCACGCAGGTTACCTATGCCGGCGAAACCATCAAGCTCGATCCGCCCTGGAAACGCATTCCGCTCAGGCAGGCGCTTATCGACCATTGCAGCATAGACTTCATGGACTACCCGGACGCCGACAGCCTGCGTGCCAGGATGGAGAAACTGGGCATGCAGGTTGACCCCCTGAAGGACAGGGGAAGGCTGATAGACGAACTGCTGTCCACCTACGTCGAGCCGCAGCTCAAACAGCCCACTTTCCTTATAGACTACCCGGTTGAAATGTCGCCGCTGGCCAAAAAGCACCGTGATAATCCCCAGCTCGTGGAACGTTTCGAGGCCTTCATCGGCAGCCTGGAAGTGGCCAATTCATTCTCGGAGCTGAACGACCCACGGGAGCAGCGCGAAAGGTTTACAATACAGAGAGAGATGCACTCGGCGGAAGTGGAACGCGCCAGGGCGGCGGGCGAAATGCCCGAGATTGAACTGATAGACGATGATTTCCTGACGGCCATGGAGTACGGCATGCCTCCTACCGGCGGGCTCGGTATCGGCATAGACCGCCTGATAATGATATTCACAGATAAGCAGTCCATACGTGAAGTGATACTTTTCCCCCAGCTCAAATCCAGGTAGGACACAATTTATGATAGATATCAGGCTGATACGCGAAAATCCGGACGCCGTCTTCCTTGCCATGAAGAAGCGCGGCGAGGACGCTACACAACTGGATGAGGTGATAACCCTGGACAACGCTTACAGGCAGCTGCTGAAAGAGGCTGAGTCTCTTAGGGCGCGGCGCAATGATGTGAGCAAGAAGATCAGCCAGATGAAAGAGAAGCCTGCCAATCTCATAGCGGAAATGCGGCAGGTCGGAGATAACATATCCCGCATTGAAGCAGAGGCCAAGGAGCTGGCTGATAAGCTGGAGGACAGGCTGCTGCGGCTGCCTAACATCCCTGCGCCGGACGTGCCCGAAGGTAAAGGCGCAGAAGAAAATGTAATTGTTCGTGCATGGGGCGAGCCCAAAAAGCTTGATTTCAAGGCCCTCCCTCACTGGGAGCTGGCTGAGAAGCTGGGAATTATCGATTTCCAGCGCGGCGTGAAGCTGTCCGGCACGCGCTTTTATGTGCTGTCGGGCGCCGGTGCACTGCTGCAGCGCGCCTTGATCAGCTTCATGCTCGACCTGCACGTTAACCAGCACGGCTATACCGAGATATTCCCACCCTTCATGGTCAAAAGGGAATGCCTGGTGGGATCAAGCAATCTTCCCAAGTTCGCCGACAACCTCTATCACGATGCCGAAGAGGACTACTGGTTTATCCCCACAGCAGAAGTGCCGCTGACCAACCTGCACCGCGACGAGATATTAGCCCCCGGCATGCTGCCGCTCAATTACGTCTCGCATACATCCTGCTTTCGCCGCGAAAAAATGGCTGCCGGCAAGGACACGCGCGGCATAAAACGCGGCCATCAGTTCGAGAAGGTGGAGATGTACAAATTCGTCCAGCCGGATACGTCTGATAACGAGCTCAGCAAACTGGTTACCAACGCAGAGGAAGTCTGCCGGAAGCTGGGGCTGGCCTACCGCGTAATCCAACTTTGCACCGGCGACCTGGGATTCGCGGCTGCAAAGACTTTCGATATCGAAATGTGGGCGCCGGGCTGCGGGGAGTGGCTCGAGGTCAGCTCCTGCAGCAACTGCGGCGATTTCCAGGCCCGCAGGGCCAATGTGCGATATCGCCCGGACGTCGAAGCAAAGCCAGTCCTGGTACACACGCTCAACGGCTCGGGGCTGGCACTGCCCAGGGTGATGATAGCCGTCATGGAAAACTATCAGCAAGCGGATGGCAGCATAATGGTGCCTGAAGCCTTAAGGCCCTACATGAATTTGGAGGCCATTAAATAGGCTCTTGTGGACCTTCCGTCCACCCCAAATTCTCTTTTCCGCCCAAATATCACGCAGCGGACTGCAGATACTATTTATAATCCTTTCACATAAAAAATAAATATGTATATAATTAGGTAAATTCAGACAGGCGTTTTTCCATAGCAATGGCTGAAGCTGAATCACAATCGGGCCCGAAGTTCTGCCGGCAGTGCGGCAAGGTTGTGCCGGAAGGCACGGCAATCTGCCCTGCCTGCGGCAAACGCTGGTATATGGACCGGGTGGAGGAGCAGGGCGTTAGCCTCTGGCAAAGGATTATAGAGAAGAGGTCGGCTTCCGGCATGGGAGATTCTGTTTCCGGGCAGGAACAGAGACAGTACCGCTGCCCTAACTGCATGGCCGTGCTGCCATCAGCGCTGCCCAAGTGCCCCCACTGCGGTAAAAGCACGCAGAAACCCAAGATTTACCCGCAGGCCCAGGACCAGCCCGGCGGCAGCGGACCCGAAGGGGAGAAGCGCGGGGAACCGGCCAGGGGTCAGGCCGGCGCCAAGATCGGCAGGCGCAGTTCCGCCATCGGAGTCAAACGGCTTAAAAAGCTTGACGTCATTATTATCGCTGCCATCGTCGTCATAATCGTAGGTTTATGCGGCCTGCTGGCCTATCAATCAGGCCTTTTCAGGTCGCTTTTCACCGTGCCAAAGGCCCCCTCTCAGTCTGCAACCCCGACCGCCATGCCGGCCGTAGCAAACATAGCAGTGTCCGAGGTAACAGCCACCGGGGCCAGCATTGCCTGGACTACTGACCTGGCGGCCTATGGCAAGGTCCTGTACGGCAAGGCCGACCTGTACGGCCTGGCCTCTCAGGCAGACAACCGGACGGCATCGCACCGTGTGCTTCTCAGCGGGCTTGAGCCTGCGACCGCCTACCACTTCGCAGTGCTGGCTATGGATAAAGACGGCAAAGAGCTATCGCGCAGCATGGACCAAACATTCAGCACGCTGGCTAGGAGCAACACCCAGCCGCCCGTGGTCTCACAATTCACAGTGTTGCCGTCCGATATAAGCGCCGTCGTTACCTGGGCGACCGACAAGCCTGCCACCGCGCAGGTACTCTACGGGCTGGACCAGTCGACCTCGGGCTCAACATCAGTCGACTCCAGGCTGATCACCCAGCATTCAATCCGCGTCAGTGGCCTGCAGCCCGGCCAGACTTACTACTATCGAATAAAATCCGTTGATGCAGACGGCAATCAGGCGATTATGGAGCCGCCGGACAGCTTTGTAACCTATGTTTCCGTGCCGCTGGGCTCGAAAATAGGCGACCGCGCACCGGATTTCACCCTTCCGCTGGTCAATTCACAGGAAAGCATTTCCCTGCGCACCTATAAGGGTCAAAAAATCCTGCTGAGCTTTTGGGCCGTTTATTGTCCCGAGTGTGACCGTGAGCTTGAGCTGCTGCAAACGGTTAGGAACAGAAACCCGCAGGGGGTGGCTGTAATCGGCGTATTCCTGGAAAGCAAGCCGGAGGAGATAAACAAGGCCATTTCGGCCTACAAGTCCCGCCTTGGCGACCCTACATTCGCCATATGTTTGGACGCCTACAAGACCACGGCTCATCTCTACAACGTTGAGAAGGTCCCCTGCACGTTCTTCATCGACGGCGAGAACATTATTCGCGCTGTTGAATTCGGCAACTTTAACATCGATCAGGTGCAGCAGATTCTCAACGATTTATAATACTGCCCAAAAATACCTTGACATCAGTTTTATCCCGTTGTAGTGTAGATATTGAATGATACTAATTGCCTCGTATATGGATCAAATCAGCAGCCGTTCAACTGCCTCCGCACATCCGCAAATTTCTTTTTCAAGGAGAAAATACATTGGAAACTCAGTTCAGATGTAAATGCGGAAATCCCATGCCTTCCATCAATCAGAAGTGCGATGCCTGCGGCAGTCTGGGGCCGCATGACTTTGTGAATAGGACTGAATCCGCTGCAGGGGCAAGCGCAGGTCCGGCTGCAGGACGAAGGGAGAGCTTCACACCTTCCGCCGGCGGTTTTGTCGACGCCGGGCCGGTAGATATTGCTGACGAAGCGCCATCCAGGATGCGGGGCAGCCGGGAGGATGACGAGGACAAATTCCCGGCGGGCATCCGCCGGCGCAGCCCCATGCTGGACCATATTGAAGATATGGACCGGCTTGAAGAAAAAGAATATAAAAAGGGCAAACGCAGAGATGAGGATGAGGACTTTGAGGCTGAATACGAGGACGAATCCGATGAAGAGGAAGAGGAGGAAGAGCAGCCCGAAAGGAGCAAAGGCGGCAGCCTCACCACTATAATAGTTAGCGTTATCCTGGTTATACTTCTCATCCTGCTGGCAATGTACGTAATTAACAACTACGATACAATCACCAAATGGCTGGCATCTCCCACTGTGCCCGAGGTTTTCAAGCCCTCACAGTGAGTAGTGCCGGTATATTCTTCACCTGCGGCGAGGTCTGATCTAAATTGGCATACCCATTTAAATGCGAGGGTTGTGGCAAACCCCGGAACTACATAAACCAGTACTGCCCTAATTGTGAGTCCACAGGGCCGCATATACCTGTCTCATTGCCGGACAGGAAAAGGCAGTTCAAGCTTAAATTTACACCTGAAAGGCGTCCTGAGCCGGAAAAACACAGGCCTGCTAAAAAAGAGGATGTGTTCATCAGCGAAGAAGTCGATATCGAGATCAGGCCGCGGCGCGCCCGCAAATCAGAAGAGAGAGAAATAACAGACGATGACCGCGATATAAGGAGCCTCTATGCCAGAAAGCCAGTCAGGCGTCCCGTTAATAAGACGGCGGTCCGCAATATTGCCGTGGTGCTGGCCGGTGTGGCCTGCCTGGTAATCATAGCAGCCAATGCCGGCTCAATGGCGCGTGCTATAGAGTCAGCCAACCTTCCCGGCAAGCTGGCCGCCCTGGCCCGCAGCAGCCCGTCTGACAATAAAACTGTTAAGAACCCTCCTTCGGTAACGGTCACGGATAACCAATCGACAGCCAAAAAGCCCGACGATATCAAGCCCCCTGCAACGCCTCCCGAGGTAAATAAGAACAAACCGCTGGTAGCCGCTGATAATGCTTCGGTAGCCAACACCAAGCCGCCGCCCTCAAATCCTCAGCCGGATTCGGATAAACTGCGCTTCACCGATGGCCCCGCGGCGTCGGCCAGCAGTTTTTCAGCCACGGTCGGCTGGAAAACCAACATCAAGTCAACCTCTTTTCTCAGGTACGGAAACGATACTACCTACCCGTTCCCCTCCATAGAGATAATCGAGCTGAAGACCGACCACAGCATTTTGTTACAGGGCCTTGCGCCGGATTCCCTGTACCATTACCAGACTATCTCCAAGGATTCCTCGGGAAACACACTTACCTCCAGCGACAACACCTTCAGGACAGAGCCCGTATCAAATGCTGCCCCTTACATGGGCAGCAGGGCGCCCGATTTCACGCTCAAGGACCTCGACGGCACACAGGTTACTCTTAGCCAGTATATGGGCAAAAAGGTGGTACTTAACTTCTGGGCCAGCTGGTGCACCCCATGTAAAATCGAGCTCCCGCACCTGCAGGCACTCTGGGATAAATACCGCGACAGCCCCAACGTTATGGTGCTGACCATTGCCGGCAGCCAGTCCGACGAAGCGGCTATAAGAGACTATGTCCAAATGGAGAACAAGTTTGATTTTGAGGTATGCCTGGACCCCAGCGACGCCGTCTTCAACCGTTATGAAATAGTCAGCATACCCAAGACCTATTTTATAGACAAAGGCGGTGTAATCCGCAGGATCCAGCAGGGCATGTTCACCAGCCCGGCTGAAGTGGAATTCATGCTCGAATCGTACTGATGTCAAACTTGACATCTCAGATATGTTGCCTTAACTTTAATATAGCAAACAGGCGTGTGTACAAATGGAAAATAATTCATGCCCAGCATAGTCTGTCAACGGTGCCATGAGGTCAATGAACCAAACGCTGTAACCTGCCAGAAATGCGGCGCCCGCTTTTGCCCGAGTTGTCACCTCATTATCGAATCACCAGATGCCAGCGTCTGTCCGCATTGCGGGAAAAAGGACCTCTCATTCAGGCCGGGTAAATACGCGGCGGCGCCCGCTTCAACAGGTTCATCCAGCAGCCAGTTCTACTGCTCCAACTGCGGTTCAAAGATCAGCCCGGGGGCCAGGAAATGCCCGTACTGCGGGCGCTTGGGACAGCTGGTCACGCAGTCCCCGGCCCAGGGCTTTGGTGTTATGCAGCCGGCCGATGGGGGTCACTCCAGCGGATTATACCGCGGTGAGTCGGAGGCGCCCTCCAAACAAAAGGTCTGTGCCAAGTGCGGCACGCCCATTCCGCCAGGCTCGAGCCTTTGCCCGGTACACGGTAAGTTCGGCGGCGGAGCTGTGATGAGGGACGAAAAAAACCTGATGCCGGGCAGGCACACCGGAGACCTATGGAGGCGCATCGAGGCCAAGCGCGCCGCCAGCGCCGAGGCGGAGCAGACGAGGACGCAGCCCAGGCACACCCCACCCCAGGATATTTATCCGCAAATGAATCCCATTCCGTCAGCACCGCAGGATGCCATGATGCAGGCGGGCGCCTCCCAGGATTACGCCGGGGAGCAGCGCCTGTGTCCCAACTGCCATTCACCGGTCCCCGACCGCAGCAAGATCTGTCCTTCTTGCGGCTGGAATCGCCTGCCAATGGAGAAGGGCAGGCCCATGCTCAAGGCCGAGGACTATTACAAGTCCCACGTGGCAACAATGCCATCCGAGTCTCCGCTTTCAGCCGGCCAGCCCAACGCCGCGCCGCTGGCAGACCAGTACTACGGGCAACCCGTCCTGCAGCAAGCTGACCAGTACTACGGCCAGCCGGCCGTGCAACCATATGACATAGCCATGCCGGCGCCTGCGCCTCGCATCAAAGAAAGGCCCCGGCACGAAAAGAGAAGGCCCAAGCCGAAAAGGAAAGGGAAAGCCGCCTATGAGGAGGCGCTGGAGGGCGAAGGGGAACCAAAGGAAAAGAAGCATCCCCTGCCAATACTCCTGGCCCTCCTGGCACTGGCCGGGATCATAATCGTCTCGGTCGTGATGGTAATGGACCAGCTTAAAACGCCGCCGCCGGCCAAGCTAAACCCTTCTGCAACCAGCGCCGGGACCATAGTGGCCAGGCCGCCGGAAATAAGCAACATCCAGTTCAGCGATATCACACAGACGAGCGGGGTGGTCACCTGGCAAACGGATAAGAAATCAAGCAGCATCGTCATCTACTGCCTGGAGGGCGGTACGCAATGCGAGAATGCGAAAAACGACGCGCTGGTCACGGACCACACGGTAAGTCTAACCAACCTGCAGCCCAACAAGTCCTATCACATTACCGTTAAATCGCGCCTCAGCGACGCGGATGATGCGCCGGACGCTCAGCTGGATGCCACCAGCGTGCTGATCACCACCGGCGTGAGGGATACAACGCCTCCGGTCATCTCTTTAGTCAAGGCAGCAAATATAATCAGCTCTTCCGTTGATGCTTCGGCCACGATAGAGTGGCTGACCGATGAGCCGGCTACCAGCCAGGTGGCTTACGGCAACACCGAGACCTATGGAACGGTGCAGCCGTCCAGCACGGACACAACGATGATAAAAGACCACAGCATAACGCTGAACGGTCTGCCCCTGCAGGGCACCATCCATTACAAGGTGAAATCGAGGGATGCCGCCGGCAATGAGGCCGCTTCGCCCGATGCCACGTTCCAGACGCCTCCTGCATCGGGGACTGGAGTAGGGCAGCAGGCGCCAGACTTCACGCTGCCCGGTACCGACGCCACCAACATTGCTTTAAAGGACCTGCGCGGCGGCAAGGTGATAATCAATTTCTGGGCTTATAACTGCAGCCCCTGCCGGTCCGAGATGCCGCTGATACAGCAGATGCATGAAAAATATCCCACCGTGCCCATCATTGCCGTCTGCGGCCCGCAGCTGGGCGCCGTCAATAAATACCAGGTGGGAGACCTTATCACCACCAGCAACTACACCTTCACCGTGGCGCTGGATGAGACCGGACAGGTGGGAACGGACTACAACATCTCCTCGGTGCCCAAGACGTTCATGCTGGACTCCACCGGCATCGTCAGGAAGATACAGGACGGCTCGTTCGCCAGCCTGAGCCAGCTTGAAGCCTTATACAACTCCTATTGACCCGCGCGTCACACATAACTCCAGTTGCCAGCCACCATTGTTCCACGATCGTACCAGTTAAAGCCGTTCGTCAATGAGTGAGGTAGATGTCCGTGTCACGGGGAGCGGCAAAGGGAGCGGCAAGACTTAAGTAAATAGCTATTGACGAAAGGAGCGACTACCTATCTAACGAGATTTGATGGGAGCTAGGCAGTACATAGCCCAACCCATATATTGGCGTTGGAACTGTAAATAATCATCCTGGTCAGTGCGAAAATATTTGAATACCTGTTCATGGTCAGGGTGAGTGGGATTTTCATTAAGCCAACGTATCAGTCCGTACCAACTATCTGAAATATACCTGTCCCAATCGTCGCTGCTAGCACGGATGATGTATTCAAGCTCAAAGCCTTCGTCCCGGGTAAATTGAGTTAGTACTGGTTCTGTGTGGGTAGTTGCCTGTCGTTGGGAGTATTCCGGATCCACCTGATTGCTAAGCCAGTGAGTTTCGCCGATACCAAGGCGTCCATTCTGATGAACAGCCCGCTTCAGTACCTGGACTGTCTTCTGGTAGCTGCCAAAAATAAACGTTGCCCCAATACACGTTGCAGCATCGAAGGCCCCTTCTTCGAATACGTAATCAGCCCCGTTGGAGCAAACGATTTCGATTCTGTCTGACAACCCTCTCATGGCCAGCTTTTTCCTAGCTCGGTCACAGAAATCTTCGGATATATCTATGCCAATACCAGTGATACCGAATTCTTCAGCCCAGAGAGTGAGTGGCTCAGCACAACCACAACCGAAGTCGATGACCCGGCTTCCTTTGTTCAATTTGAGTAGCTTGCCAAGTTTAATGATCTTTTCAGACGTGGAGGGATTCAGTATCTCCATATAGCGGTGTGAGATGCTCATAAGCTCAAAAATTTCCATAATTCAAGTCTCCTTCGAAAATGGTACTCTTATTAATAAGAAAAGCAGATTAATACTACAGAAAACGAAACAGACGATACATAGGTTGTATATTAGCAACTGATATGCTCTCCTATTGATCCGCGCCTTTCCAGGCATGACCCAGTTGCCAGCACAAGCCCTGTTTAAATATACTTATGTGTCCGTGGAGGGGTGACCGAGCGGACGATGGTGACGGTCTTGAAAACCGTTTTAGCTTTTTGCTAACGCGGGTTCGAATCCCGCCCCCTCCGCCAGCAACCTTTTTCCCAGGTGTAATCTGCTGCTATGCCGCTTTAGGCAGGTCCTTGGCTGCGCCCTTGAGCGAGAAGCCCATGGCTATCAGCGCCACGCCGAACAGCACCAGGTAGACGGCGATCATCACTATCACCAGCACTGCACCCAGGGCCAGATTGGAAAGGATGAAAATGCCCAGCAGCACGGAGATGATGCCGCCCAGCAGCAGCAGCCACTTGTCCGGCAGGGATTTCCACTGCATGGCGGCAAAGACGATCTCGAATATGCCTGTTAACAGCGCCCAGAAGGCAATCACGAACAGAAGCACTGCGCCGGCCAGCAGCGGCGAGGTGAATATCACGATGCCGGCAAGTATGCCCAGTGTGCCCTCGATGATCAGCCACCACCTGTCCCTGTGGGCAGGCCTGTTGATGATGCCCACTACCAGCGCGAAAACGCCGTCAACCAGAGCATAGGCGCCAATAAAGAGCACCAGGAACATCGCTGAAGCTGCCGGGGGGATTATCAACAGGACGAGACCCAGGATGAGGGCCACCAGGCCCCGCAGTGCAATCAGCCACCAGTTGCGCACCAACGTCTCCAGCATACGCACCTCCTGTAGTAATAGTATATTATGGGCCGCTCGTGAAAAGCTATACCCCGTTGCCAGCGGCTCACCGGCGATCTTATAATATTATCCATGCAGGAACCCAAAGAAGCGCCCAGGGAAACGCCTGAGGAAACACCCAAAAAACCACCCAGGAAAGTACCCTTTAAAAATGTATTTGAAAATAAGAGCTTACTCAGCGGTATAATACTGACTGTCGTAAGCTTCCTGGTGCTCAGCGGCATTTTCGCTGTTGTCTTATTTGGGTCCAAGGCAGGGTCCTGCTCCACTGAAGTCTATAAGAAGGGTGTTTGTACTGACGCCCAGGCCGCCGGGTTGGCCCTGACCCTGATAAAGAATAGCCCGACCTTTACTTTCGACGGTATCAAGGACAGCATCAAGCTGGACAGCGAAACGTCAGCCGATAACGGCAAGACCTGGAAACTTCTCTATTTCTTCAAGACGGCGCATCCAGGCCACGGCGACAGGAAGGGCCAGGTACTGGCTGAAGTAGTAACGCAGCACGCGGCGCAGATCACGGTGACCGGCTGTAAGATAGTGTCAGCCGTATGTGACAGCACGTGGAACCTGCTCACAGACAGGTCTTTAAAGTAGCTACCTGTTCCCTTTTATGCCGGCGACAAACTCGCTGTATCCGGCCATAGCGCTCAATACCATGGCAGCCTCGTGCGGCATGCTGTAACACACGCTTCTTTCAACTGCAATGGAGCGCATGATCTCCTGCTCCAGGGCGCGGTCGCCCGCAGGTGTGAAAAGATCCGCCGCGATAATGACTGGCTTATTGTATTTCCTGGATATCTCCCTGATCTGTCCAAAGGCATGGACATAGTGCTCCACGATGCCGCGGTGCGCCTTCTTAATCCCGCTTTCAGGTAGCGTCAGATATGCACGTGATATGCGGGGAAAGGGCACTCCCAGCGAAATCACGCTGTCGGTCTGTTCGTATTTAGCCAGCACTTCGATGGCACGGAGGATGTTGTCAGGCGACCCGGCAACAAGGTCCACGGGATTATTCCTGCTCCACCAGCCGGGCAGGAATGAATCCAGCTCCCGTATCACCTCTTCCGACAGCTTCACAACTTCCAGCCCCAGCCTGGCGCAGGCATCGGCGGCCAGCACTCCCCACCCGCCTCCCAGCGTGGCTATACCCACGCGCCGCCCGCGCGGCAGCGGATGACACAGGAAGCCGTAGCCGACGTTCATCAGCTCCTGCAGGTTCTGTACTTTGATAATGCCGGCCTGCCTGCAGATGCCCTCGAAGACGGCGCTGGAGCCGGACAACGATGCCGTATGCGACCTGGCGGCGCTGGCGCCCGCCTCGGTCTCGCCTACCTTGACCAGCACTATGGGCTTGGCCAGGCTGACCTTCTGTGCCGTCTGGAAGAACCTGCGGCCGTCTTTAAAGCCCTCAATGTAAGCCAGGATCACCCGGGTAAGCTCATCCCAGCCCGTAAACTCAATAAAATCTTCAGCGTGCAGGTCTGCTTCATTGCCCGTGCTAACCAGGCGGCTGATGCCGAAATTCAGGGCCATGGCGCGGCGGGCTATGGTGCCTCCAACGTTCCCGCTCTGCGATACGACGGCGATCTCGCCCGGCGGCGGGAAGATGGGCGGCATTTGTGCAAACAACCGGTGGGATGGGCTTAGAATGCCAAAACAGTTGGGGCCGATCAGCCGCATGCCGCCTTTCCTAGCTGTCTCCAGCATCCTCTGCTGCAGGTTTGCGCCCCGGCGGCCGGTCTCGGCGAACCCGGCGGTTATCACCACCCCGGACTTCACGCCCCTGTCCACGCAGTCCTGGATGGCTTCCACTATGCCGGTCGGCGGCACAACGATTATCGCCAGGTCGGGCGTACCGGGGACTGACGCCACGCTTGCGTATACCGGGAGTCCGAGGATTTCACCGCCTTTGGGATTGACCGGATATATTTTCCCCTGATATCCACCCATGAGTATGTTGGACAGTATGCGGTAACCCCATTTGCCCGGGTCAGCGGAGGCGCCCAGGAACACCAGTGAGCCCGGGGAAAAGAATTTATCGAACTGGACCACGTGAGGGCATCCTATTTAATAATTCAACCGGGCACTCAGTCTAACAAATTTCCTGGTACATTACTATCTCGGGCTTGGCCCCGAGCAGCGGCCTCATGGCAGCGAACATCTCTTTGAAATGCGGCGCCGAGGAATGGTATGACAGCGCCTCGTTGTCCTCGTAATTTTCATAGAAAAAAAACAGCGTGGGGTCGTCAACGCGCCTGTGGACCCTGTAGGCTTTGCAGCCGGGGTCGTTGAGGAATTTAGGCGCATAGTCCTTTATGACCTTTTCGAGCTCTTCGCCCTGTCCCTCTTTAGCTTTCATCACCGCAGTTATAATTATCATGTTGCCTCCTGTTTACACAAACTGGTCAAAAAACGCCCTGTATTTGCTGGAGCCCAGCGAATGAGCAATGAAGTCCCCCCGGTGCGCCCACTCGATGTCGCCGCAGGTGGCCAGCAGCTCCAGGTGGCTCATCACCTCACGCTGCGAGAGATATTTGCCATAGCCTTTACGCAGCCTGGGAGGGAACAGCGACACTGATATCTCCTCCAGGCCCATGCTGACATTGCCCATGATTGAAAGGATGTTCTCACAGCGCTGACGGTGAAAGAGGATGATCTCCCGGGCACGTTCGGCCGGTCTCAGATAGTTTACCCTGCCTTTTTCATAGAGCCTGTGGCCGGGCATCAGTACATCCGCCCTGCCGCAGCCGCGGTTGATGGCATGCAGAGACAATATATAGGCCAGCAGTCCGTAGGCATTGTTATCAGCGCCGTAGCCCGAGGGAAGGATGTTCCTGTTCACCAGGTACTCCAGCATCAGGGAAGGGTGCGGAGTAATGGTAGGCAGCAGCGTGTCGCCGCTGAAAAATGCCTCTCCCTGAAAGATTGCGCAAATGGAGTCTGGAGAGTGTCCAGGGGTAAGCATGAAATGCAGGTCTCCACCCGGCGTAAGCGTCCCGTTCCGGACCGGGAAGGTTGTGGTCAGTCCGCTCCTCTTGCGGTGGTAGTCACGGCAGCCGGCATTGAACTGATCAGGCATCAGGCAGCAGCGGCAGGAGCCCGGAAACTCCGGATGGCTGGCGCCGTCATCGGTGCCGGGATGATAAGAGATCATGTTCTGGAAGGCGAAGTGCGCCCAGAGCTCGGCCCCGCTGGCCTCAAGCACCTCGTAGAGGTTGCCGTCGTGGTCTTCGTGGCCGTGCGTTACCACAACGCGTCCTATATCTTTAAGATTGAAACCGGCCTTGCCGAGCATTGATTTGAACTGCTCGAACTTTCCGAACTGGCCGGTGTCAATCAGGGTGGTCTTATCTCCCGGAATTACATAGCACCAGGAAGGCCCCAGGTCCCAGTCCTCGTCCGAGGAATAGTTCAGCGGGACTCCCAGGCAAAATATCTCGGCTCCTGCTGTCGTATAGTAACTTAGTACAACCCCTTCCCCATTCTCCTTCCCCCTGGCAATTATCTCGAACTCCTGCAATAATCCGTCCTTTATTTAATCCGGCAAACATGTATTTTATAGCTTTGACCATCAGGTGTCCAAGTTTTTGCTAAAATTATATAAGCCCTCCAGGGAGGTGACATGACATGGAAGACAAGATTTACAGGTACATATCCAGGCTGAATACAGGTAAAGTCAGGCTGACCGAGGTCATCGCCCACTTTACGCACAACGTATCCGGCGGGGATAAAGAGACCGTCATCTTCAAGAAGATACTTCCGGCGCTGCTCAACATGGAGAAAAACAGGAAGATAAAGCTTTCCTGGGATGTGCTGCTCTCACGTTACCGTTTCCCGCGATACATTTATCGCAAGAGCGACCGCACGCCGGAGGCCGCGTCACCGGCGGCGGAACTTCCTCTGTGGCAGAGGCAAATCGAGGATATATTAAAAAAAGAAGCCGCCAAAGTGAACAAGAAGGCGCGCAGCCAGCGGATCCAGGATAAATTCGAGAGATTTATCAAGAGATACGAAAAAAGCTCGGAGGAGATATCCCCTCCCGAGGACTGGATCAAGATTATCACGGCTGTGATGGAGACCAACCTTTCACAGTTCGACGTGATGCGTGCCTGCATTGAGGCTTTCAAAGCGGGCGCCATCTGGCAGAAATACAGGCAGGAATTCGAAGAATAGGTTCTTAGCCGGCCGGCTTGTCCAGCTCCCGGGCCACTCCCAGCATGCGCAGTAAGTCCGCTTCACTGGCATTGCCGTAGAAGACCGGCTCGCGCGGGTTGCGGTTCAAAGCTTCAAGAGTCCTCAGCGCCTTGCGTTCAGGCATGGCATGGAAATACAACAGCCAGGCGGTCAGCACCTGGCCCGTCCTTCCCAGCCCGGCAGAGCAGTGGACAACGGTCTTTTGCTGCGCTGAAACTCCTTTATACAGAAAATAGCAGATGTGCTTGATTGATTCCGCGCTGCACAGCTGCCTGTCCGCCGTGGGAGCCCAGAGCACATCGTCCTTGCCGAAGGCATCGGCATATATCTGCAGCAGGCCGCCCGTCTCTGCCGGGTAGTAGCCCAGCTCTTCCTCGGACAGCAGGCAAACGATGCGGCTGACCTCCTGTTTCTTCATGTAGGCTATCCACTCTTCGACAAAGTGCCTCTGCACGAATTTTCCCGGGTACCCCGGCCGCCTGGCGCCGAACACCAGCTCTTCAGCGGGAAGCGGCGCTCCAAATCCGTATTCAGACATAATCAAATCCTGTTAAGCCCGGTTCGGGATTATATTATTAAGCCGGCTCCATTACAACATTTACTACGCATTTCCATCGATTGACTAACTGGTCGCCAATTTATATCATTATCAGGTTAGGCCTTCTCCGTCCACCCCAGGGCAGAATAATAACTTGAACCGACGAGGCTCAGTATGGCAATAAAGATCACGGACACAACCCTGCGTGATGCGCATCAGTCGCTCATTGCCACTAGGATGAGGACCCGGGACATGCTCCCCATAGTGGAGAAGATGGACCGGGTGGGATTCTTTTCGCTGGAGATGTGGGGCGGGGCCACCTTCGATACGTGCATACGCTATCTTAACGAAGATCCCTGGGAACGGCTGAGGGACATACGCAAAAAGGTCAAAAACACGCACCTGCAGATGCTGTTGCGCGGCCAGAACCTGGTCGGCTACCGTCACTACTCAGATGACGTGGTCAGGGAGTTCATCCGCTTCGCGGTGAAGAACGGGGTGGATGTATTCCGCATCTTCGATGCGCTCAACGATATCAGGAACATGGAGCTGGCTATCGAGGAATGTAAGAAACACAAGTCCCACGTGCAGGGGACCATCTGCTTCACCATAAGCCCGGTGCACAGCGTTGAGGGCTTCACCGACATGGCGCAAAAGCTGGAGGCCCTGGGATGCGACTCCATCTGCGTCAAGGATATGGCGGGCCTTATTTCTCCACCCGAGACGACGGCCCTGGTCAGGGCCATCAAGGCCAGGGTCAAAGTGCCGGTTGACCTTCACTCGCACTGCTCCAGCGGCATGGCGCCCATGAGCTACCAGGCCGCGGCCGAGGCGGGCATAGATTTCCTGGACACCGCCTTCTCGCCATTCGCCTGGGGCACCTCCCAGCCTCCGACCGAGAGCGTTGTGGCCGCCTTCCGAGGCACGCCCTACGACTGCAGCCTCGACCTCGAGTTGCTTTACGAGATCGGAGAGGACTTCGCCGCCATGGCCGCCAAGTACCGCATTTTGCTTACCTCGGAGGCCACCCGGCCCAGCGTGAATGTGCTGCTGCACCAGATACCGGGAGGCATGTACTCCAACCTGATCAGCCAGCTCCGGGAGCAGAACGCCCTGGACAAGATCGGCGCTGTGCTTGAGGAGATACCCCGCGTACGCGAGGACCTGGGCTACCCGCCGCTGGTCACGCCCACCAGCCAGATCGTAGGAATCCAGGCCGTGCTCAACGTGCTCAACGGCGAGCGCTACAAGAAGGTTACCAAGGAGGTCAAGGACTATTTCCAGGGATACTACGGCAGGCCGCCCGGCCAGCTGAATGAAGAAGTGCGAAAAATGATCGTGGGGGACATGCAGATAATCAACGGCCGGCCCGGCGAGCACCTGGAGCCGGAGCTGGAGAAAATGAAGGCTGAAGCCCACAAGCTGGGCATCCTGCACAAGGAAGAGGATGCCGTATCCTATGCGCTTTATCCACAGGTAGCGGTCAAATTCCTGCGTGGCGAGGCCAAGGAAGAGGTGCTGGCCAGCCCTGCCGCACCGGCGGCCACAGCCCATCCCGGCGCCGACATCCCTACCGAGTTCAGCGTGGACGTGGACGGCGAGGTCTTCAATATCAAGATAGCGCCTGTTATGGGCAAGACCGTGGAACTGGAGAAGAAAGGCAAGCCCAGGGAGATACCCAGGGGCGCAGTGCTGGCGCCCATGCAGGGCATGGTGCTGACCGTTAAGGTCAAGGTTGGAGACAAGGTCAAGGAGGGCGATATCGTTGTCGTCACCGAGGCCATGAAGATGCAGAGTGACGTTCACAGTCCGCATGCCGGTACGGTCAAAGAGATATTTTCTTTCAACGGCGAACTGGTCAACAAAGACGACGTGCTGATGGTGATTGATTAAGATGCTTTCCAAGGTGTTAGTTGCCAATCGCGGGGAAATAGCCATCCGTGTGATGCGCGCCTGCCGCGAGCTGGGCATACGCACCGTGGCCGCTTACTCAGAAGCTGACAAGGACGCACTGTTCGCCAAGTATGCGGACGAGGCTTTCTGCATCGGCGCACCACCCGCATCCGAAAGCTATCTCAATATTAAAAAGATCGTAGCCGTGGCCAAAGAAAGCGGGGCCGACGGCATACATCCCGGATACGGATTCCTGGCGGAGAACCCCAGCTTCGCCTACGCCTGCGAGCGGGCCGGCATCAAGTTCATCGGGCCGTCAAGCAAGGTCATCGAGCTGATGGGCAACAAGATAGCCGCACGGCAGGAAATGGCCAGGGCCGGAGTACCGATAACCCCCGGAACCAGGAACGCCGTAAAGGACTTCAAAGAAGCCAGCAAAATTGCCAGGGAGATTGGCTACCCCATAATTGTCAAACCGTCAGGAGGCGGGGGCGGCATAGGCATGACCATCGTCCAAGATGAAGATAAGCTTAAAAAGGGCCTGGAATCTTCCAGCAAGATAGCCGCCAGCACCTTCGGCATGCCGGAAGTATACATAGAGAAGTACATAGAACACCCGCGTCACATCGAGTTCCAGGTCCTGGCGGACAAGCGGGGCAGCGTGATACACCTGGGCGAACGTGAGTGCTCCATCCAACGCCGGCACCAGAAACTTATAGAGGAAGCGCCCTCCCCTGCATTGACCCCCGAGCTGCGGGCACGCATGGGGGAATTTGCCGTTAAGGCCGCCAAACAGATCAAGTATGAGAGCGCAGGCACGATTGAGTTCATCTTCTCCAAGGGCGAGTTTTATTTCATGGAGATGAACACGCGCATACAGGTGGAGCATCCCGTGACCGAGATGGTAACCGGAATAGACATTGTTAAAGAGCAGCTGAGAATCGCCTCGGGTGAGCGCATGGACGTCAGCCAGAAAGACGTGCATATGAACGGCTGGGCCATAGAATGCCGCATCAACGCCGAGGACCCGCTGAACAACTTTGTGCCGTCACCCGGCAAGCTCAGGGGGTACCGTTCGCCGGGAGGTGTGGGCATCCGCGTGGACAGCGGCGTACACACGCGCTACACCGTATCCCCGATGTACGATCCCATGATCTCCAAGCTTGTAGCATGGGGCCGCAACAGGGATGAGGCCATCCAGCGCATGAGGCGTGCCCTGTATGAATATGTGATCGTGGGGGTCAAGACCAATATCCCCTTCCACAAGGCCGTGATGGAGAACAGGCGCTTTGTCAGCGGCGAGCTGGGCACCCATTTCATCACCCAGGAGACCACCCTGATAGACGATATGCTGGCCATCATGGCGCGCGAGCAGCCGCTGGAGGAGAAGCTTTCCCAGGTGTTCGATGAGAGCAAGCGTGCTGCAGCCATCGCCGCAACCGCCGCTTACGTGCAGATGATGCAGAAAAACTCTTAAGGCTGCTGCTTCTTCTCTTCGCCGAACATATCCGAGACGTTCTTGCCGAAGGCCTGTGCGGCCTTGCCGACCTCCTTGAACTTGGCCTTCACTTCCTCGTCCTTGAACCTCTCACCCAGCGTTTCGGCGGATTCCTTGGCCGCCTTGCCCAGCTCTTTGGCCTTGTCCTTCAGCTTTGGGTCATTAAATATCTGGCTCATTGCGTTGCCCAGCGCGTCAAACATGTCCCCCAGGTTATCCGCAGCGCTCTTATTCTTTGGATTCTGCTCTTCCATGACCTACCTCCTTAGATTCTTGCCCCGATACTAATTTTACTCGATGTCGTGCGGAAGTGCCTGCCCTCCGGCGAATATGGCAGACGAAATCTGCTAATATATGGTTGAAAGAGGCATGCACGGCAAACAACACCGGAGGAAGAGGTCATGAGGCTCATCCAGGCAGGATCCGGCGTCATTGAAATTGCACTGGCCGCCGAGTTCACAGGCTCGTGCGAAGAAGAGCTGGCAGACGTTATCAAGACGTCTAATCCCGCAGCCAACAGGCTGATCATCCTGGATTTCAGCGGGGTGGCGTTCTTCGATAATACCGCCATCAACGTTCTGGTCAAGCTGCATGCGCTCTACGCCGGGACGGGCTGCAGGTTTTATGCAGTGGGGCTGAGCCAGCATTATCGCGAAGTGCTCACATTGACCGGCCTGGACACAGGATTTCACATTAATTCCAGCGATTCCGAGGTGATCAAGGCCGCCCGCACGACCGATATCACGCAGGCCGTCAAGCCGGAGCCGCGGGACATCCAGTACTGGGCTCCGTATGTTCAAAAACTGGTTGTGACGGAGGTCCCGCCGGGCGCGGTTAACCTTAACGTAAATGGACGCCGGACTGCGGGCCCCTTGCAGGGCTTCGGCCAGCTCTGGGAGAAGACCTACACGCTCGATATATCGGAGGCGGGGCTTACGCCATCACAGGTAATTGACACGGTGAAATCCAATTTTCCAGCGCTGCAGCCTGCGGAAAACAAATTTTACCCTGCAAAAAACGGCATAAAGCCGGGCGAAATAGTATTGATAAATGCCTCCACTCCCGGGGGCCTGGTGGCCACAGCCGTGTCCGTTTTATACGCTGCCCGGGACACCTTCACATTCATCACCCCGCAGGGACACCCCGAAGCCGGCTGGGTAACATTCCGCTCGTTTGCAGACAGGGGTGTGACCTTCATGCAAGTACGCGGCCTGGCCCGGGCCAGCGATCCTATTTACGAAGCGGCCTTCCGCATGGCAGGATCAGCACTGCAACAGGGGATCTGGACCCATGTATTGGAGTCGTTGGCAAGATTAACGGGCGTTCCGGCCAGGGTGCAATTCACCAAACAATGCCTGGACCGCTCGCTGCACTGGTCCAGGACGTTTAACTTCCTGCGCAACGCACAGTTGACCAGCATGCTTTACGCGCTTACCCACCCGTAAAAAAATAAGTGACGACAGGTATTTATGCCAACGTCCGCCTCATATGACGCCGCTGTTATAGGTTCCGGCCCCAACGGGCTGGCCGCGGCCATTACGCTGGCCCAACACGGCTTAAAGGTTATCGTCCTGGAAGGCGCGGCTTATATCGGGGGCAGCGCGCGGTCAGCGGAGCTTACGCTTCCGGGGTATATACACGATGTCGGCCCGGCCGCTTACCCTATAGCTGTAGCCTCGCCGTTTTTCTCGGCCCTGCCGCTCAAAGACCTCGGCCTCAAATGGATAACTCCACCGGTCTCCATGGCCCACCCTTTCGACGACGGCCCCCCCGCACTGTTAAAAGGCAGCCCGGAAGAATCGGCCGCCACCCTGGGAAAGGATGCCGCCGCTTATACCGGGCTGATACAGCCGATTCTGAATAGGTGGGACAATCTTATGGACGACGTGCTGGGGACCAGGAGGCTTCCCCGCCACCCGTTGGCCTGGGCACTATTCGGCATGGAAGTTGTGCAATCGGCGCAGGTTATCTCACGCCGCTTCCGCGGGCCGAGGGCCCGCGGTTTTTTCGCCGGGCTGGCCTCTCACTCGGTATTGCCTCTGAATAGCCCTGCGTCGGCGGGGATAGGCCTGGTGCTGGCTGCCATGGGGCACCGGCAGGGATGGCCGATACCGCAGGGCGGAGCCGACGCCATATCCGATTGCCTTTCTAAATATCTTGTCTCAATGGGCTGCACTGTAAAGACGGGCGTTAAGGTCAGCTCAGCCGCCGACCTTCCCGCGGCAAAAGCTTTTTTCTTTGATACCTCGCCGGCTCAGATTATCAAGGTGTTCGGCGATAGGCTGACTGCCGGTTATCGCCGGTCGCTGCGGCGCTATGCGTACGGCCCGGGCGCCTTTAAAATCGACTGGGCTCTTTCCGGCCCCATCCCATGGAAATCCAGCGCCTGCGCCTCGGCCGGCACGGTGCACCTGGGCGGCAGTTATGATGAGATAGCTGAAGCCGAGTCCGCGGCCTGGCACGGGAGGGTGCCGTCCAGGCCCTTTGTTCTGCTGGCCCAGCCCAGCCTGTTTGACCCGTCCAGGGCGCCATCAGGAAAGCACACCGCCTGGGCCTACTGCCACGTGCCCAACGGCGGCAGCCGCGATATGACGGGCGGCATCGAAGCCCAGGTGGAGCGTTTCGCACCGGGATTTACAGACCTGATTCTGGCCAGGCACGTATCGTCTCTGGCAGCGCTTGAGGCGGAGAACCCCAACCTGGTGGGCGGCGATATAACCGGCGGCGCGCAGACGCTAAAGCAGATATTTTGCCGCCCCTCCTGCCGGATCAACCCCTACTCGACTCCCCTGAAAGGGGTGTTTATTTGTTCGGCTTCAACTCCGCCGGGCGCCGGGGTGCACGGCATGTGCGGCTTTCACGCAGCCCGAATGTATCTTGAGAGGGAACGACTATGGAAAATGTGAAACAGGCTAAGAAGCCCAGCGTCATAACGGTCCTCAAGCAGACATATTTCCAGTTCAATGCCGACAGCGGCAGCCTGCTGGCGGCTGCAGTTTCTTATAATTTGCTTTTTTCCCTTTTCCCTTTCGCACTGGCCATAATATCCATCGCGGGATTTGTCATGGAATCGCCAAAATTCGAGGACGCGGTGATAGCCGCGCTGGGCACGCTGCTCCCGGTAGCGCGCAACATGATAGCCAATACCCTGCACGGTGTGGTAGAAGCCAGGGCCGCCACCGGCATAATAGCCCTGGTGGGCCTGGTATGGAGCGCCTCCGCCTTCTTTTCAGCGCTGCGGGAATCCCTGAATAAAGCCTGGTCGGTCAAGGCCGTCTCCTATATAAAAGGCAAGGCCATCGATATGGCCATGATGGTCTCGGCATTTGTTCTGCTGATAGTCTATGTCTGGTTGACGACCGGGGTGAGGATATTGCATACCCACAATTTTCACAGCGACACCTTCCAGGTCCTGAACAGCACGGTCACCTCCGCCACAGTTTTTACCATCTTAAGCTCAATCCTGGCCTTTCTGATAATTCTCCTGCTCTACAAAGCCATCCCCAGCCGTCGGCCGAGATGGAAGGATATCTGGCTGGGAGCACTGCTGGCCGCAATAGGATTCGAGATAGTCAGGTTTGTCTTTATCTGGTACATCAAGAACTTCAGCCATTATAACCTGGTATACGGGCCGATAGGAGCGGTGATAGCCCTGCTCATGTTCATCTATCTGGCAGGATGGGTATTGCTGTTCTGCGCCAAGCTGAGCGCGGTCAACGCCGCTCTGAAATCTGAAGCGGGCTGATCCCGGGCCGGGCCTATTCACCCCAATATTTGCAGTATAATCAATGCAGCATGCTGGGATATACTGACGCTTACCTTGATATTGAGACAACCGGTCTATACTCCTGGTACAACAGCATCACGGTCGTAGGCATTTATTTCTGCGGCCAAAACGACGGTCGGCTGGTGCAGCTTTACAATGAGAACCTTACCCCGGGCCACCTGCTGGAGGTAATGCAGGGTACGGAAAACCTGTTCACTTACAATGGTGAGCGCTTCGACCTGCCCTTCATTCGTGACTGCCTCGGCCCCGACCTCAGCCGCATGCATAAGCACCAGGACCTGATGTTCGACTGCTGGCGCTGTAACCTGAGAGGCGGCTTGAAAGCAGTATTGCACAACCTGGGCATCGACCGCGAGACCGAGGGACTGACGGGGATGGATGCCGTGCGGCTGTGGCGGCGCTACCGCAGGTTGAATGACCTGGAGGCCCTAAGCCTGCTTCTAAGGTACAACCGGGACGATGTAGTCAACTTGAAACAGCTGAGGGAATCGCTCTCGTTGCGCACTCCCTCCGATAATGCCTGCCGTGAATAGATTGTTCAGCACATAATAAAGGGGCCGGCCCTGGTGGGCCGGCCCCTTGCATTTACCTGATCAGACCTATTTTACGTCGACTTTGTCGAGCTCCCTCAGGTGGGTATCGATACCCTTGCCGAAGAGCTTGAGCACGATGGGCTCGCCGTTGCCATACTTCTTATAGACCCTGCAGGTCTCGCAGATGCTGGTATCACGCCCGGTGGCTCCCTTGTCGTCCAGCTTGCAGTAGGTGCCCTCGATCTCCCAGCAAGGCAGGAACTGGTATTTCTCCACGGGGCATTCCATCTTAATCATATCCGGGCACTTGCACAGCTCAAAGCATGACACCTTGTCAGCCCAGAAATTCACACCGCTATCTGCTTTAACTTCGGCAGCTTTCTTAGTCCTTACTTTAGTCTCGGCCATTTGATTTACCTCCTTGTTCTGTCAGGTTGTTTTTTTGTTATGCCTCAATTTACCAGCCGTACCAAACAGCGCCATCCGTATTAAGGCTTAAATTAGACTTGCGCTTTTGCGCAACTGTTGGGCCGGCGCCGCAAAAAGGCATAAAAAAATTCCCCTCTCTTTTACGAGGGGGGAATTTATATTTATCGAGAGTGCAACCTGGCTAGCTGACAGCTACCTCTTCCAGTGTCTTGAGCGAGGTATTGATCCCCCTGCCCTGCAGCTTTAACTGGATGGGCTTTCCCTCACCATATGCCTTGTACACGCGGCACACTTCGCAGATGGCGGTGTCCTTGCCGTCGTTGCCGTAGTCGTCCAGCTTGCAGTAGGTCCCTTCTATCTCCCAGCACGGCAGGAACTGATACCTGAAGGCCGGGCACTCCGCTTTGATCATATTGGTGCAGTGAGAGACCTCCCAGCACGGGGCCTTGTCGGTCCAGAAATTGAAACCGCGCTCTTCCTTGGGCTCTGACTTGGTCGCAATCGTTTCTAATGTCTTAGCCATTTTAGTTGCCTCCTGTACTTCTTTGCCTTTAGCATAATTTAACACCGGCCGTATATAGCGCCATCCGCCATTTTGCTTAATAAGCAGTTGCGCAAAAGCGCAACTGCTGTTTTGTAAACATGGCAGGATTATATAATCGCTGCAGGCGATGTTATAATATCGGGCTACCCGCCCCATGCGGCGGACCACGGGAGCAATCCTCGATGACCTCAGACGTGCAAAAGCAGAAATTCTATGGCTGGATTCTGCTACCGTTCCTTTGCCTGATCTATGCCATCCCCATAGGCTTTGCCTTCTATGGCCCGCCTATCATCAACACCTTTATGGCGACCGACCTTAACCTGCCAAGAGGTCAAATCAACGTCGGATATTCGTTCATCGGCATGCTGTTGGGCATCGGGGCCCTTTTCATCCCCTGGCTGATAGACCGTTTCGGTCCCAGGAAAACGCTCGTCATCGGCGCCTTCATAACGGCAGTCTCGGGGCTGCTAATGGCCCTTTTCGGACATTTGACCGTGGTGCTGTTCGGCCATTCATATCCCCTTGTTTACTGGCTGCTGTGCATACTGGTTGGACTTGGAATCTCCTTCGGAACAGTGGTCCCCATACAGACGCTGGTGCTGCTATGGTTCAACGTGCACCGGGCCCTGGTGATGGGGCTGGTGCTGGGAGGCGGCGCCATCGGAGGCTTCATCTTTCCGCAGATAATCAGCAACAGCATTATCAGCGCCGGGGGTGATTGGAGGGTGGGCTGGTATATCATAGCGGCCACCTGTTTTATAGGGGGCATAATAGCCCTGCTCACTGTTAAGGACCGCCCCGAGGATTTAGGACAGCATCCTGACGGCCTGTCACCCCAGCAGTTGGCAGTGGCCGCAGAGCACACCAAACACAGGCTCATCAAAACGTACCGGTCGCCAATCGACTGGGAGTTTCGAGACGCTATAAGGACGCGTGCGCTGTGGATAATTGTGGCGGCTGAGTCCCTCATCCTTTTCCTCTGGCAGGTCGTACTGACACAGACGCCCCCGCACCTGTGCGACCGAGGTTTTTCACCTTCAGATCCCTTCCTGTTCCTGCAGCCCGCATTTGTGTACGGTCTTATCCTGGCCTTCAGCATACTGGGGAGGCTCAGCGTCTCCTTCCTGGGGGAACGCATAGAGTCAAGGTTCTTAATATCTATTGCCGGCGCTTCACTGCTGATAGGGGGCGTCTTATTCTGGGTCGCCTCAAATCAAATGCTCTGGGCTGTTTATCTTTTCCCGTTGTTCACCGGCTTCGGCTTCGGCACGGCCTACGTATGCATGCCGCTGATCACCGGCAATTACTTCGGAGTGAAATCATTCCCCGGCATCATGAGGATCATCAACCCCATAAACTCGGTAGTTCAGTTTGCCGCCCCTGCGGTGGCGGGATTTATATTCGATGTAAACGGGAGCTACGGCCCCGCCATCCTGATCGGCTGCTGCAGCGCGCTGGTGGGAGCTCTGCTTATCTCCACCTGCACGCCTCCTAAGCCAGGGATAAAACCGGCGGATTGAGCAGGTTCCGGCAAAAATAATATCGGGCCCGCTACGCTTGACAGACCGGCTCTACGACAGTTATTTTATAGTGCCGCACACCCCGATAATTGATAAGGAGAAGTCAATGCAGTTTCAAACGCTTTCTTACAGCGAAAAAGACGGGATACTCCATGTGAAATTGAACAGGCCGGAGAAAAGAAACGCCGTCAACCAGCAGGTTATAAAGGATATAACCGACTGTTTTACGGAGGTCGCCACGCGGCCGAGCGTGCAGGCTGTGCTGCTGTCCGGTGAGGGCAAGGGGTTTTCGGCCGGCACGGACCTCAACTCCTTCCAGAGCGGAGGCATGGAGAACCTGCGTAAGTTTGTCAGGGTTTACCAGCGCGCCTTTAACGAGGTTGAGCACCTGGAAAAAGTTGTAATTGCACTGATACACGGCTTTTGCTTCGGCGCAGGCTGCGAGCTGGCGCTGGCCTGCGACCTGCGCATCTGCAGCGAAGAAGCCCTGTTCAATATTCCTGAGGTCGATATGGGCATGGTGCCAGACGGCGGCGGCAGCCAGCGGCTGCCCAAGGTGGTAGGCCTGGGCAGGGCCAAGGAACTGATCCTTACCGGCAAGACGATCAACGCCGGGACAGCCAATAAATGGGGCCTGGTCAACGCCATCGTCAAGATTAATGAACTGGAAAGCACGGGCGTCAGCTGGGCCAAAGAGGTCATGGCCAATGGGCTGCTGAGCGTGGGCCTGTCAAAGCGTAACATAGATATGAGCACGAGCATGAGCCTCAACGACGGGCTGGAGTGCGCCGGCCTGGTGCAGAGCCTGGCGTTTTCCGATCCCAATTTTGTAAAAAGGGTCGAGCGTCGCTTCCTGGAGAAGGTCAAGAAACAGAAGTCCTGAATCCCGGTCAAGGCAATGGACATAGTATTGCACGTTTGCTGCGGAGTCTGTGCTGCGGGGGTGGCAAATGTGCTCCTGGCTGAGGGCTGCCGGGTAACCGGGTACTTTTACAATCCCAACATATACCCCGAGGACGAATACCGCCGCAGGCTGGACGCCGCCAAAGAGGCGGCCCGGCAGTGCGGCTATTCCATCATTGAGGGGCCCTACGAGCCGGAACTGTGGAATGCGGCAGTAGCGGACCTGGAAGAAGAGCCCGAGGGCGGAAAGCGCTGCCTGGCCTGTTACCGCCTCAGGCTGGAGAGGACCTTCAGCTTTATGCAGGAGCAGGGCGCACAACTCTTTACCTCCACGCTAAGCGTCAGCCCGCACAAATCCGCCGCGGATATAAATTCCATTGGCAGGGAGATCGGGGCTGAGGCGTTCATGGCCAGGGACTTCAAAAAGAAGGACGGCTTCAAACACGCCATGGAATATTCAAAGCAGTGGGGGCTTTACCGCCAGAACTACTGCGGGTGTCGATACAGCTTAAAGCAAGCCGGAGAGAGGTTGGATGTCAATAAGAAATAGACTGATCCTTGCCTACCTGCTGTTATTCATGTTCACGGTGGCCCACATGTTCGAGGAGGCCTGGGGCGGCTTCTGGATTTCACACGCGCTTGGTTTGGGCTGGTTTCTGCTGGTGAACTGGCTGCTGCTGTGCATACCGGCCGTGTTCTTTTATTTCATCCTGATGGACAGGAGATGGGCATATTATGCTGGAATGTTATACGGCGGCTTCATGGCGCTGAACGGTGCAGGGCATATCGTTCTAACGCTGGTCACGGGCCGCTATCCTGATTTTGCCGGCTCTATCAGCGGCATAGCGCTGGTAATAACCGGCCCCATCGTTGTCTGGCTGCTGGTAAAACAGGTCAGGTGGTCCAGGTAGGGCTGCGCTGGCTCAACGCCGGCCTGGTTTGCGGCAGGAGATGAATCTTTCGATGGACCTGTCGTAGGTCTTTTCTACTTCAGGCGGAAAGAAACAGGCGGGCATTTCATCCGACTCCAGGTGATATCGCAGGCAATCGCAGCAAATGCCCTTGCGCGGGCAGGGCTCATAAGTACAGTTGCAGCGTGATTTATTAGCAGCAATATTGCATTCTCTCATCCCGTTTCTCCGCCGCAAAATCAATCAAGCCTGGTTATCTCTAAACGCGGCCTGGGTTTAACTTCAAATTTAATTCCCGTTTCCTTGAACAGCTCCAGGAAAGAGTCATCGGCATATTTGCCGAAGGTGACGAAGCGTTTGATGCGGGCGTTGGCCAGCATCTTGGCACACAGGATGCAGGGCGTGTGCGTGCAGTACAGGGTGGCGCCTTCAAGGCTGACGCCGTGTAGTGAAGCCTGAATAATGGCATTCTGCTCCGCATGTATGCCCCGGCAGATCTCATGGCGTGTTCCGGAAGGTATCTTCAGCTCGTCACGCAGGCAACCCAGCTCCAGGCAGTCGCTCACGCCGGCAGCCGCCCCGTTATAGCCCGTAGACAGTATATGCTTGTCCCGCACGGCCACCGCACCCACATGGTGCCGCTTGCAGGTGGACCTTTCGGCAACAACGGAGGCTATCTTCAGGAAATATTCATCCAGCCCGGGCCTGCCAGACTTCTTCATTTTATGGCCTCTATCACGGAGTTTGTCTGCGAGACAAGCGATTCAAGTGTTGAGTCATTCTTAATAGTATAGTCCGCCATGGCAATAGGACCGCCTTTATTCACGTTTTCAATCTCGGCGTGATCGCGCGCACGCGCTTCATCCGCCGTCAACGGCCGTACCTTCCTGGAACCCAGCCTGCTGTACCTCAACTCAGGCGGCGCCCACACCGCTACCAGTTTAAGGTCGGCCCCAAGCTTGCCTGCCAGGCACTTATATTCTTCCCAGGAATAAAGCCCATCCAGCACCACATTAGAGCTTTTTCGCGCCTGTTCAATATCGGGGAGATTGAGCTCAGCGTAGGCTGCCATGCCGTATTGCCGCCGCAGATCCTCACGCACCATTTTCTCGTTTTGCTCGCTTAGCGGGAGTCCGCGCCTGGCAACCTCCCTGTCTGTAATATCTCCGAACCTTATGCGGCGATAGCGGTGTGACTCAAACACCCGGGAGACCTCCGATTTACCGGAGCCGGGCATCCCTACCAGAGCTACGACTTTCAACTTTGTTTACACCGGCTATAGACTGATTGCTGGATCGACAGCCAATTATAGGAAAAACCAGCTTGGCTGGCAAAGTGCTGCGGCACGAAAATTCTCAAAGCCTGCAAGCAGCCTGTTTTTACGAAGTTCGAATATATGAAATTTTACGTATCTTTCCGTATTTTTTACGTTCGATACGGCTAAACCAGGTAATCCGAAGCTATTTTGTATACAAATGATACTTGACAAGCTTCAAGCAATCGACTATCCTAAACCTCAAATACATAGGAGGTTTATTGATGGAAGCTTATTGCATGAAATGCCGGTCCAAGAGGGAAATTAAAAACGCCAGGGCCATTAAAATGAAGAATGGCAAACCGGCAACCCAGGGTGTCTGCGCCAAATGCGGCACCAAGATGTTCCGCATCGGCAAAGCCTAATAACTTTATAAGCTTACATTTATAAGACCAGGGCAGCGTTAAAACCGCCCTGGTCTTGTTAGTTTTTGTCTATTGTATTGTTAACCGCCCAGGGCTAAAAACTCATTTCGCAACAAATCCTTTGTCCACATAGACCTTATGCACCATGTCCTTGACCGACGAATATTTCCAGGCGAACACAACGGCAGCCACCAGCGTAATGACTCCGCCCCCCAGCAGAGTCAGGGGGACTCCGACAACGTTGGCCACCCCACCTGCCAGCAGGCTGCCGAAAGGTGAAAGGCCCATGAACGACAGCACATAAAAGCTCATGACGCGGCCGCGCTTGTCATCATCGGCGATGGTCTGTAAAACGGTGTTGCTGGACGCCAGCTGCACCACCATGCCGAAGCCCGTAACGGCCATGAAGATCAACGATAACCACAGCACCCTGGTGAATGAGACCAGTATCAGGCCGGCGCCAAATATCAGGGCGGCGATGATAATGATCCTGCCCAGCCCGAGGACATTTTTACGTGAGGCCAGGTAGATAGCACCGATAAGCGCACCGACGCCTGCTCCCGTCACCAGGTAGCCGAAGGTATTGGGCCCGCCCTGCAGTACCTGCTTGGCAAAAACTGGCATCAGCACAGGGTAGGGCATGGCCACCAGGCTGACCAGCGACAGCAGCAGCATGATGTACCGTATCGGGAGGAAGCCATATGCGTACGCTACGCCCTCCTTCATGCCCTTGAAAAACTCGGGGTGCTCGGGCTTTATCTCGGGAGGAGGAACGCTCATGGCCAGCAGGCAGGCGATGACGGCGATAAAGCTGATGCCGTTGATCAAAAAGCACATGGCCTCGCCTACGACCGCCACGAGTATGCCGGCCACTGCCGGGCCGATCAGCCGGGCGCCGTTAAAAAGTGAAGAGTTCAGGGCAATGGCATTGCTCAGGTCCTCGCGGTTCTCGATCATATCCAGCACGAATGACTGGCGGGTAGGCATGTCGAAGGCATTTATCAATCCCAGCGTCATGCTCAGCAGCACTATATTCCATACAGCCGCCACTCCTGTGAATACAACGACAGCCAGCGCCAGCGCCTGCAGCATAGCCAGCGTCTGGGTAACGACCAGTATCCTGTGGCGGTTCAGCCGGTCGACCAGCACCCCGGCAAAGGGAGTCAATAGAAACGTGCAGATAAGCCCGGAAAAGGCCACCACGCCCAGCAGGAAGGCAGAATTTGTCAGGCTGTACACCAGCCAGCTGGTGGCTACCTGCTGCATCCAGGTGCCGATCAGGGAGATACCCTGCCCTATGAAATAGAGCCGGTAGTTCCTGTAGCGCAGCGCCCGGAAGGTGTGCGCCAGGCTGGTTACATCCGCCGAGGATGATTTTTCCATCCCACTATTGCTTACAGGCACAATATAATAATTTTAATATAACTGCTACGCCGTACATAGTTTGAAATCATAAACAAGAGCAAAATGTTATAACTTTTTCATCATTTAGCCTTTAGACTTTATGACTATTTAAGCTGCCTGCAGCTAGAATTCGTCCAGCTTATGGAAAGTATAGGAGGGGGAATCTGATGAAAAGGCTATTTTTACTCCTTGCACTAACCGCTATATTCTTGCCGGCCTGCGCCTCGTTTGTGCCGGCTATCACAACTTTTGAAATCACCCCGCCGGTGATCACGGCCGGCTCATCCGCCAGCCTGATCTGGAATGCCATTGGCGCCAATACGGTGACTATCGAGCCGGGGTTGGGTACGCTGCCCGCCATGGGCTCAAGGTTGGTAACCCCTGGCGTAACCACCGCATATACTATTAGCGTCAGCAGCCCCGTCGGCACAATCAGCCGGTCGGTCGTATTAACGGTCAACCCGGCGCCGGTATCGATCAGCTTTTACGCCAATCCTGCCGTGCTATCCTCTGGCGGCTCATCCCTGCTGCAATGGAACGTGGCCGGGGCCACGGATGTATCGATTGACCAGGGCATAGGGCCCGTCCCTTCCACCGGTTTCAAGCTTGTCTCGCCCCAGAACACTACGACCTACACACTGACTGCCGCCAATGCCGCCGGAAAAACCAGCAGGACCCTTACCGTCGCAGTCAATCCGCCCATACAGGCGGATTTGTCGGTCTCTCCCAGCAGCATCACCTACGGACAGCAGGCTATACTGACCTGGAATGTGACGGGGGCAGATAGCGTCTCGATAGACCAGGGCATAGGCCAGGTACCCGCCTCCGGCAACAAGGTGGTAGCTCCTGACAGCACCACCAGCTATACGCTGACTGCCAGCAGCAGCTGCTGTGTGGTCAGCAAAGCCGCAGTGGTCAACGTGGGCACAATATATCCCTATGGCTACTACAACAGCCCGATCTACGGCTATCCCAATAACTATTATTACTTCCCTTACGGGCCGTACCCTTATCCCTACGGTTCACCGGGCGGAAACCAGTCTGTCACGCCGTTCATCGAGATATTTAACGTCAGCCCTAACCAGGTAAAATTCGGACAGGGCGCGCTGTTGCAATGGAATGTACTGGGGGCTACCTCGGTGGACATCACCGGGGTCGGCAGCGTGCCTGCCAACGGGGTGGTGCTGGTCGTGCCCACCGTGGATACCACTTACACGCTGAACGCAACCAATGCTTATGCTTCGACCAGCCAGTCAGTGTCCGTGCAAATAGTGCCGTAAGCTTTCTACAGAGCTGCTGACTTGTGGTACTGCAGCTTCTGACGTTCGTACTGCTCGTAATGCTCGGCGATGATATCACGGATGGGGAGATGGTAGGGACAGCGCTCCTCGCAATCGCCGCACTGGCTGCACTCTGCAGCCTTGTCCATTACAGTCGCCCAGAAACCTGTGTATAGTTGGTTGGAGGGCAGACGGGCGGCCAGGCTGGGGTATATCATGACGGTGGAGATGGCTATGCCTTCGGTGCAGGGCTGGCAGTAGTCGCAGCGGTGACAGAACCTGGTGCCAAGCTGCTTCTTCAGCGCCTGCATCTCCTTCTTTTCAGCCGCTGTCAGCTTGTGCGGCCCGCTGAGTATGCCGATGATCTCCTCGATCTCGCCCGGCTTTTCAATTCCGGGTATGGTAACTACATCGGGAAAGCCGAACAGGTATTTGAAGGCCAGCCTGGCATTGGAGATCATGCCGCCGGCCAGCGGCTTCATATCTATAAAGCCCATGTCATGCTCCCTGGTCAACGGCAGCAACTCCTTGGCAGCTTCGTCAGTGACAAAATTAAACGGGAACATGATGGTCTCAAACTGGTCTGACTCAATGGCTTTTTTAGCCACATCTATCTGATGGCTGGTGATGCCGATGTGTTTGATCTTGCCAGCTTTCCTGGCCGCCTGGACGACCGACATGGGGCCATTGGGGTCAAGCACCGCATCCAGTGATTTAGTATCGCTGACGCTGTGAAACTGATAAAGGTCTACGGAGTCCACTCCCAGCTGTTTCAAACTCTGCTGCAGGTGCTTGGCCACACCCTCGCGGCTTCTGGACAGGGACTTGGTAGCCAGTATAAGCCCCTCCCTCCTTCCTGCAATCGCTTTGCCGATCCGTTCCTCGCTGGTGGTGTAACCGTTGGCCGTGTCCAGGAAATTTACTCCCAGCTCGAGGCATCTTTTCACGACTGAAACCGCCTCTTCTTCGTTCAGCCTCTGGATGGGTATGCCGCCGAACCCCACCCGCGTTACCATCATGTCTGTTTTTCCCAGCCTTATCTTCTCAATCATCGACGCTCCTTCAGGGGACGAGCATATTGTACAATATCTCATTATAGCGTCGGCCCGGCCTGGCTCAAATTATTTGGTTGCATTATACTTTGGAGCTACTATTTAACCTGTTTTCCATCGATATAATCTAAGGGGTGCAGCAATACATGGATATAGTTGACGCCATAGACAAAAGAAGGTCCATACGCAGCTTTAAGCTGGATCCTATTCCTGTAGATATTCTCAAGGGGATTGTGGGAGGGGCACTGCGGGCGCCTTCCGCCTCCAACAGCCAGCCCTGGGAGTTCGCCGTGGTCACCGGGCCCAAGCTGGAACAGATAAAGCAGGCATGTGTAGAAAGGTCCAACACTGTACCGAACATGGATATACCCATCCCCTTCCAGTACCCGGAGCCGTGGGCTGGAAGGCGCCGCGCCGTGATGGCCGGCGTGCTGGCCAAACTGGGCATTGCACGCGAGGACAAACAGAAGCGCATGGAGTGGGGTCTGCAGGGCTTTCGATTATGGGGGGCACCAGCCTGCATATACGTAATGATCGAGCGTTCCTTCTATCAGGGCGAGCAGGGCGGCAACCTCTGGAACATCTTTGACTGCGGCCTGGTAGTGGATAACATACTTTTGCTGGCAACCTCGTTCGGCCTGGGCACCATCCCGGCAATCATGCCCGTCCTCTATCCGGATATACTGCGCAAGACGCTGGGGCTGCCTGACTCCAAGCTTATGGTCATCGGGATAGCGGTGGGCTATGCAGATGAGAATAACCCGGTCAACCAGTTCCGCACCGAGCGTGAGCCCCTGGATAAAGTCGCCCGATTTTATGAATAGGCCGAGCTTTGACTGCTCTGGTGCCAAAGAGTATTATCTGACACGTGCTTTTCGTGAGATCCCTTATAACCTGGATTAGCGAGGAGGTTGCGCCATGGCAGGTGAGGCAGTTATCAAGATACTGGGATTCGCCGGCAGCCTGAGAAAAGGTTCGTACAACAGGTCGCTTTTGAGGGCCGCGTCCGAGCTGATTCCGGAAGGCTCAACACTGCAGACATTCGAGCTGGACGGGATCCCTCCCTTTAACCAGGACATGGAAAGGACGCCGCCGGACAGCGTGAAAGAGTTCAAGGCTGCAATAAAGCAGGCCGACGCCGTCCTGATCGTGACACCGGAATACAACTATTCCGTGCCCGGCGTTCTGAAGAACGCCATCGACTGGGCCTCGCGCCCCTACGGGGACAGCGCCTGGATTGGAAAGCCAGTGGCCGTTATGAGCGCTTCCACCGGCATGCTGGGCGGGTCCAGGGCGCAGTATCACCTCAGGCAGTCCTTCCTTTTCCTGGACGTGGTGCCCGTCACCAAGCCTGAGGTCTTCGTCACCTTCTCTGCGCAGAAGTTCGATGAGAGCGGCAAGCTGACAGATGCAACCACCAGGGACATAGTCAGCAAATTGCTGCAGGCCCTGGTCGACCTGGCCAGAAAAATAAAGAAATAAGCGAGAGCGGCCTATGAAGTTTATTGGCAAGGACAGCAAGCAGCGCATTGTTGAACGGTTTGCCGATCACGTATCCTCGGGCAAGGTGGAGCAGTTCAAGTCATACAACATGGAGTTCGTTTTCGGCCGCAGGGAGGGTCCTTATATCTGGGACGCCACTGACGGCAAGCGGCTGATCAACTGCCACTGCAACGGCGGCGTCTTCAACCTCGGGCATCGTAATCCAAAGGTGATCAAGGCGCTGCAGGACAGCCTCAAAGAGCTGGATATAGGCAATCACCACTTTATCAGCGAGCAGCGCGGCCGGCTGGCCGAGAGGCTGGCCGAGTTGATGCCTGGCGATATTTCATGCACGGTCTTCGGCGTGGGCGGCGGTGAAGCTGTCGACCTGGCCATCAAGCTGGCACGCGGCTTCACGGGCAGGCAGAAGGTCATATCGGCCGTAGGCGGCTATCACGGGCACACGGGCTTCGCGCTGGCTACGGGCGACGAGCAGTACCGCGCCCCCTTCGGCAATAACCTGCCGGGATTCATACAGGTCCCCTTCGATAACGTCGATGAGCTGTCTAAGGCTGTGGATGGTAACACTGCGGCCGTCATCTTCGAGACGATCCCGGCCACGCTGGGGATGCCGCTGCCGCATCCGGACTTTTTTGCACGTGTCAGGCAGCTTTGCAGCGAACGTGGCGCCCTGCTGATAATTGACGAGGTCCAGACCGGGCTGGGCCGCACAGGAAAGCTGTGGGGAATGCAGCACTACAACGTGGTGCCCGACATAATCGTAATAGGAAAGGGGCTATCGGGCGGCATCTATCCTATGAGCGCAACCTGCTTCCGCAAAGAGCTGGAAGATTTCTTCCACAGGAACCCCTTCATCCATGTATCCACCTTCGGCGGGGCCGAGGTCGGCTGCCCGGTGGCCATGACAGTCCTGCAGGAGTCCTCCAGGCCGGAGTTCCTGGCACACGTCAACGAGCTGGCAGTCATCTTTAAGGACGGCTTCCTCGACCTGAAAAAGAAGCATCCCAACATACTGGTAGGCCTGCGGCAGCTCGGGCTGATGATGGGGATTGAGATGGTCAACGACGTCTGCGGGCCGATCCTGACCAAGGCCTGTTACGATCACGGCGTACTGGCCATCTACGCCAATAACGATAAGCGCGTTTGCCAGCTCCTGCCGCCTCTGAATATAACCAGGGAAACCGCCCGCGAAATCATTAATTCGGTTGATGCAGCGCTCAAGGACACGGCCGATTTTCTGGCGCTTTAAAGGAGGTCCCATGAATGTTGACCTGGAGGCATTAAAAGCATTTGAACGGGGCCTCGATGCCGACAGGCCCGAGGAGAGCAGGATACCGGCCAGGGTGCTGGGCTACGGCGAGATAAGCACCATCTTCGAGATAGATTCGGATTCCTGCAGGGACCTGGCCTGCAAGCGCATGCCGATTTTCAATACACAGGCTGAAATAACCCGCTACGAGGAGCTGTACAATCGCTATAACGCAGCTCTGGCCGGGATTAGAATTGAAGTTCCCCGCTATGGCTTTGCCTGGTTTGTCAGCGACGGCGGCCGCACCATTGCCTATGACATACAGGAAAAGCTGCCGCCCGAGTCGATCGGCAATAGGGCCATACATATACTGGACACTGAAAATGTTCGGGCACTTTTCAAGCTCGTATTACACCAGCTGACCAGGGTATGGAGCTTCAACAAGGCGTATCCCGACCGTGCGCTGGGCATAGACGGACAGATATCGAACTGGGCCATAATCGGCTTCGATCCGGCCGGCAAGAAATTGCCCGCCAATTGCCGTCTGCTGTATTTCGACACCAGCACACCGCTGATGAAAGAAGGTGGGATTGAGCAGCTGGACCCCGAGCTTTTCCTGCGCAGCGCACCCTCTTTCATGCTGTGGCTTATCCGCTGGCTCTTCCTCAAGGACGTCATGACGCGTTACTACGATGAGAGGCTGGTGACCATCGACCTCATCGCCAATTTTTACAAGGAGCAGCGGCCCGAGATGGTCCCGCTGCTGGTTCAGGATGCCAACGAGTTCTTTGCCGGCGAGGGGAAGGAGCTGGGGATCAGGCCGCTTTCAGAAAAAGAGATAAAATCGTACTACAGCGAGGACGCCATCATCTGGAGGGTGTTCCTGGCGCTGCGCAAGTTCGACCGCTGGCTGCACAGGAATGTATATCACAAGCCGTACGTATATATCCTGCCCGGCAAGATCAAGCGTTAATTTCATTTGCCCGTCTGCTCAAACCGTGCTCGCCCACATTGCGATAGTTTACGTTGGACTGCAGCGCGAACATGAAGGCTGTCAGATTTCGTGTTGAAAGCAGGCACTGTAATGCTTTTCTCAGGATGACAGGCCACGCATATAGCTTTCTGTTGCCATGCAGAACACCGGCAGCGAACTCTTCTTCTGTCATCGACAAAGGCCTGTGCACCACCTGAGTCATATCGTAGTGGCTCCAATCACCCGGGAAATCAGTGTAGAGCAGCCGCTTATCCTCCTGCAATCTGGCGTAAAGGCGCGTGCCGGGCAAGGGGGTCAGGTGCGTTATTTGCATAACATCTATGGCGCTCTTCATCATATATTTTGCCCGAGCATCCATACTGGCGGTGGTATCGTCATCCAGCCCAAAGATGAACGCCCCCAGGACAGCGATGCCGGCCCTGTGAATGCGTTGAAAGGCTCGAGCATAGGCTGAGGGCCTGCGCTTCAAATTCAGCTGTTTATTGATCCGGGCAAGAGCGCCTTCGTCTTCGGCTTCCAAGCCCAGGAAGACCAATTTGCATCCTGCGCGTGCCGCCCACTTCAGGACTTCCTCATCATCGGCAAAGTTAAGGGAAGCCTGGCAGAACCACCACTTATCCAGCTTCCTTTCAACCATGCCTCTAAACAGCTCCAGCGCACTCCTTCTAGCTTCTTCCCCGTAGCCAATAATGTTATCATCCACAAAGAAGACCATCTTTTGACGCACCGTAGACAGCTCATCCAGCACCTCTGCGGCAGGGCGCCGTCTGTAACGCCGTCCGTTAAAGGCAGTCACCGAGCAGAAATCGCAGTCCATTGGGCAGCCGCGCGATGTCTGTACGGACGCAAACATGTAACGCCGATCAAGCAGGTCGCGTCTTGGCGCAGGCATGCCTGCCAGGTCACCCCACGAGCCCCGATAAAGAGACTGAAGCTTTCCGGACTCGAAGTCAGACACGATCTGAGGCCAGACCGTCTCCGCCTCCCCGATGACCACACAATCAGCATACCTTAAAGCCTCCTCCGGGCACATAGATACATGTATACCACCGAGAACCACCGGCACATTGTTGGCATGGTAGGCCCGGGCAATTTCGTAGGCCCGGGGCGCGGTTGCCGTAAAGGCGGTGATTGCAACCAGGTCAGCTTCACAGTAAACAAAAGGCTCCCAGGTCTCATCCAGCAGTTTGACGTCCCACGAATCCGGCGTCAGGGAGGCAATAATGGCCAGTCCCAGAGGAGGGAAGCGAGAGCTCTTATTTACTGTCAAGCCGATCCGGGCGGTATTGACCGGATTTATTAAAACAAGCTTTCTTTTCATGGCAAAATCCCTACTGCCAGACGAACCCCAGCCCGTGAGCGGCTTTCAGCAGCAATTGGTGCAGCGTGCGCTGTTCGGCAGCGTTTAATACCGATAAAATATCCTTGCTGTGCTGAACGGTGCCTTCAAGGATAGCCCGATATGCTTCCGTGCCGATGTCCGTCAAGGCCAACCACCAGAACCTGCGATTCTTCTGGTCTCGTTCGCGCTGTATAAAACCTTTTTCCACCAGCCGCTGCACATAAAGCGAAATAGTGCCCCGGTTTATGGCCATTCTGTCTGCTAACCCGCTGGCCGTTATAGATTGCGTCTGACCCAGCACCATCAACACTGCACAGTCCGAGAGCCTGAGGCCGGCATCACGTGCCCTTTCATCCTGCTGCTGCCGCAGCTCGTATGAATGCGCCAGCGAGAAAAGAGCCTGGTTTACCTGAATATACTGCTTGTCTTTCAACGTCAACCTCCTTTCATTACTAAATTATTGTTGTATGATACAACTATTGTAATATACAACTATTCAGATGTCAAGCACATGATGTATAATTACATTCCTGAGTCGTTAAAATATAAACCTATCAATGAAATATACTGGGAGGTACATATCATGGCACAGATGACCGGACAGCAGTACAAAGAGAGTTTGAAGAAACTCAAGCCGGTGATTTACTACATGGGAGAAAAAATCGATGATATCACCACCCACCCGGCATTTATACCTCATATCAACTCGGCAGCCCTGACCTACGAGATGGCCCTGACGCCCGAGTTTGAGGAGCTTTGTTCGGCCAAATCCCATTTAACAGGCGAGAAGATAAACCGTTTTACCCACATCCACCAGAACCATGACGACCTGGTGAAAAAGGTCAAGATGCTGAGGGCCATCGGCCAGCAGACCGGAAGCTGTTTTCAGCGCTGCGTGGGCTTCGACGGTATGAACGCCACCTATTCCATTACCTACGATATCGATAAGAAATTCGGCACCAGCTACCACCCGCGTTTCAAAGAGTTCATGAAAATGATCCAGACTAAGGACCTGATGCCCTCCGGCGCTATGACCGACCCCAAGGGCGACCGCAGCCTTTCGCCCAGCCAGCAGAAGGACCCGGACATGTACGTCCACGTGGTTGAGAAGAAAAAGGACGGCATTGTTGTCAGCGGCGCCAAGCTGCACATCACAGGCGCCGTCAATTCCCACGGCCACCTGGTCATGCCTACCGCCGCCATGAGAGCGGAGGACAAGGACTATGCAGTCTGTTTTTATGTCCCCATCGATGCGCCCGGAGTAATCCATGTGTTCGGCCGCGAGTCAAACGATACGCGCAAATGCGAGTGCTCCATGGATCAGGGCAACTGCGAGTACGGCTGCGTGGGCGGCGAGGCGCTGATTATATTCGACAAGGCATTTATCCCTAACGAGTACGTATTCATGTGCGGCGAGTATGAGTTCGCCGGTGAGCTGGTAGAAAGGTTCGCCACCTTCCACAGGCAGAACTACGGCGGCTGCAAGGGAGGGCTGGCCGACGTGCTGGTAGGTGCGGTGTATGCGCTGGCCCAGACACAGGGCACCAGCAAAGCATCGCACGTCCGCGACAAGCTGGCCGAGATGATTCACCTGGCCGAGACCATCTACTGCTGCTCTATAGCCTGCTCCTGCCAGGGCTTTGCACAGCCGGCCGGAAGCTACCAGGCCGACCCGCTGCTGGCCAATATCGCCAAGCTCAATGTGACGCGCAACGTCTACGAGATAGCGAGGCTGGCCCAGGACATAACAGGCGGCCTGCTGGCCACCATGCCTTCCGAGTTCGATTTACACGATCCGACCGTGGGCAAATGGGTCAGCAAATATATGGCTGGCACCGCCGAGGTGCCGCCTGAGACCAGGATGCGGCTCATGCGGCTGATAGAGGCTATGACCTGCGGCACAGCCCTGGTCGAATCCATGCACGGCGCCGGCTCGCCGCAGGCTCAGAAAATCATGATCGAGAGGCGCGGCAGCCTGGAGCGTAAGAAGAGGCTGGCTGAAAAGCTTGCCAAGATAGGCGACCAACCCTTCTTCGTCTGCTGAATCGGCCGATGCGAGGCGAAACATTAAATTAGCGCTCAAGTTCTGCGGATCGTGCAATCCTGAGGTTGACCTGTCCGCACTGGCGCTCAGATTGAAAAAATATGGCGCGGGCAAGGTGGACATCCAGTTTGTACCGTTTGAATCGCCGGACCTGGATCTGGCGGTGATACTCTGTGGCTGCCGCCGCGCCTGCATTGACAAGGATGACATCAAGTCGCAGGCCCGGCACAATATAGTGATAACCGGCGAAAACCTGCAGGGAACAATCCAGGACGAGAGCCGCCTCCTCGAGCATATTATTCATGAAATCGAACGCCTGTCCGGCTTTGGTGACTAAAATCATTTTCGCTGCAGGCCGGCCCGTATAAAATGTGTACATTATTTTGTTCGAGGTGAAATAATGGACAAAGGAAACGGGCTTGTTGTCGAGCTGAACGCCGCCAATTTCGACCAGGCGGTAAAAGATAATCCCTCACTGGTGGTCGACTGCTGGGCGCCCTGGTGTGGACCCTGCCGCATGATGTCTCCGGTCATCGATGAGCTGGCCAGAGACTACCAGGGGAAAATAACCTTCGCCAAGCTGAATACCGATGAGAACGGTGAGATAGCCGGCAAATACATGATCCAGGCCATCCCCACGCTGCTTATATTCAAGGATGGCAAGCTGGCAGACAGGAAAGTCGGCGCACTGCCCAAGAAAATACTCGAGGGCGAGCTAACTAAAAGCCTGGCGTAATCGGGGCTCATAAAGTATTTAGACCTCCGCTTAACCTGAGCGGAGGTCTATTTTTGACCTTTGATTTTTTCCTCGGTCTCCACCACGCCGTCTTTGATCCAGAGAACACGGTCCGAGTATTGCCTGTGCTCGGGCTCGTGCGTTACCATCACGATGGTCTGCTTGTGCTCGTCGCATAACAGCCGCAGCAGGTTCATCACAATCTCAGAGTTCCGGGTATCAAGGTTGGCGCATGGCTCGTCGGCGAAAAGTATCGTGGACCTGTTGACCAGCGCCCGCGCTATGGCCACGCGCTGCTGCTCGCCTCCGGACATCTGGCTGATCAGGTGTTTTGACCGCTCGCCCAGCCCCACTGTCCGCATCACCTCCAGGGCCGCCTTATCGCAGTCCTTCCGTTTAACCCCCATCATCATAAGAGGCAGGCTGACGTTTTCCAATGCGTTAAGCTCCGGCAGCAGGGCGTATTCCTGGAAAACATAGCCAAGCTTGTTAAGCCTGAAACTGGTCTTCTGAGTCGATGACAGGGTGGAAATATTGGTGCCGTCTACTATTATCTTGCCGGCCGTGGGATCGTCCAGCAGCGCCAGCATGTGCAGCAGAGTTGATTTTCCCGAGCCGCTGGGCCCCATGATGGCCAGGAACTCGCCGTGGGTTATATCCAGGTCAATTCCCTTCAGCGCCTCCACGGGCACGGCGCCTCCAAAGGTCTTTCTCAGTCCATGCGCTTCAATTATCGGCATCAAATTATCCCCAGATCGCCTTGATGATGTTCTGCCGTGTGACCATCCACGACGGGATAAAACCGGCTACTATGCTTACGGTCACCATACTCAATATACTTATCGCCAGGTCTCGTTGCACCAGCGCCAGGCTGACCAGCCCGATGGGCATGGGAAACGGGTGCCGTATGAAATATGGCATTATCAAGTATTCGATCACGACCATGCCTACTATCACACCCAGCACAGCGTAAAAGACGGCCTGGAAGATGTAGGACAGTATAATGATGCGCTCCTTCATGCCGATGGCCTTGAGAATGCCGATCTGCCTGCGGCGGTTGATGGTAGCAATAAAGATGACAATGAAAATGGTGATGCCGGCCACCAGCAGGCCGATAAATGTCACTATGCCGTTTATGATGCTGAAAGTCTGGGTCAGGCCGCTTATGTAGCCTATAAAGTCCAGCCAGACGTTGATCTGCTCATTCTCCACCCCCATCATCCTCAGCCGGTCGACATACACGCTCTCCGGGACGGAGCCGTCCGTTTTGACCAGCAGCTCCGTTGCCCTGTTGTGCACCTGTAGTACGGATTCCATCTCTTTCTCGGTCACAAACACGTTAAGGTCAGCCAGCGGGAAGTGGGTCATATAAATGCCTTTTACCTTGTAGTCTCTCTTTACGCCGTTCCCATAAGTGACGGTAACCTCGTCGCCCACCCTGGCGCCTTTGAGCGAAGATATCTCAAAGCTGGCTTCGTATCCTCCCGATATCTCCCTGCCCATCATGATCTGGTCGCGGTCGTTCTCCTCCAGGTACATGCCGGCCACCATGTAATCCTGCAGGTTTGTGACCTTGATTTCCTCGTCGGGATTGATGGATTTTATGGTCCAGGCCTTCTCGCGGACATCAACGTTGTCCTTATCCGGGTCGTAGCGTATAACGCCTGACTGCGAATAGCGCGACGAAGAGCTGACCACGCCGGGCAGGGTATTAATCTTGGTCTTGAGCTGCTGTACCTGCGTGATATATTTCTCATCGGTAGCAGGCAGTATGACTATATTGGAAACATAATTTTCCTTGGCCTGCTGATAGGCTTTGCTGATGGCCCCATTCATGAAGGCGGAGCTGAAGATGATGTTGATAAAAGCCAGCGTGGTCACCAGTATGGTCAGGACCAGGGTAAATTTATTGCCCCTGGTGATGGCCTTATAGACCAGGAAAAACGCAACTCTGATATCGTTCCACATGGTAAGACACAGCTGGTTTATTACGGCATTATCCGCGTAATAATAATTTGGCATATTTAATAAGTCAATCTGTTCGCCTCGATTGACAGCTGCAAATAAACGAAGATTTCTGGACATCAAATTGTCCATCGAATAGAATTGATAGGACTTTGACCTGTTCAGACCCCGTGAGCGTTAGCGTGAGGAATTCATGATCAACTCGCAGGCCGAGATACCGATATACGCCAACCCCTCTCAAATACTGAAGCACCTGATTAAGTTCAACACCACCAACCCGCCGGGCAATGAGGCGCCCTGCATAGGATATGTCAAGAGTCTGCTGGACTGGTCGGGAATACAGAACACCATCGTGGCTGCCGACCCATCACGCCCCAACCTGATTGCCCGCATTCCGGGCCTTGGCAACTCTCCACCCCTGCTGCTTTACGGCCATGTGGATGTGGTGACCACGGCCAACCAGGTATGGAAAGTCAATCCCTTCGCCGGTGAGGAGATAGACGGCTATATTTGGGGCCGCGGCGCGCTGGATATGAAGGGCGCGCTGGCTATGATGCTTTCAGCGGTAATGACCTCAAAGCTGGAAGGTCCCCCTCCTCCGGGCGATGTCATACTGGCTGTGCTGAGCGATGAGGAAAGTACCAGCGCCTACGGTGCAGAGTACCTGGTGAACAATCACGGCTACCTTTTTCAGGGCGTTAAGTACGCCATTGGAGAATTCGGAGGCTTTCCCGTCACCATGTCGCGCAGACGCTTTTACCCTATCATGGTGGCGGAGAAACAGGGCTGCGGCATACTGGCCACCATACGCGGCCGCGGCGGTCACGGAGCCTGGCCTGCCAGAGGTGGCATCATGCGGCACCTGGCCTACTACCTGTACCGCCTGGAACGCCGCCTGCCCGTCCATATAACCCCGGTCGCCAGGGAGCAGATACGTGCTACAGCGGAAAATCTGCCCTTTCCCTTGAATCATGCCCTGCGGCAGCTGCTGATACCGTCGATGACAAACCTTTTCCTGGACATGCTCGGCCCCTCGGCGCGCATGTTCGATCCCATACTGCACAACACCGTGGCGGTGACCGCCATACAGGCCGGAGAAAGTTACAACATGATCCCCAGCCAGGTGTCCATTCTCCTGGACGTCCGCGTTCTGCCCGGCTTCACGGCGGATGATGTCATCGATGAGCTGGAGGCGCTGGCAGGCAGAGACGTGGAATACCAGACAATGGTCTTCAGCCCGGGCCCGTCAGAGCCGAATATGGGCCTGTTTTACACGCTGGCCGCTATTTTAAAGAAAGCCGACCCGGAAGGGATTCCCATACCCATGATGCTCCCGGCAGTCACGGATGCCCGCCTGTTCTCCAGGCTGGGCATCCAGACATATGGTTTCACTCCCCTGAACCTGCCGCCGGAGATAAAGTTTGAGGAGCTTTTCCACGCCGCCGACGAGCGCGTCCCCGTCCAGGCACTGCAGTTCGGCACAGACGCCCTTCGCCAGCTTCTCCAGAGATTCTAGCTTCAGTCCAACTGTGATTTAAATCATAGTCTCCTCCCGATCCTGCTATTAAAATCTGGGGTATGAGCATGCTGTTTAAATGCCCGGGTGCTTCCAATATCAGGACGCCCACCATCAATGCCAAGAGATGCCCGCAGTGCGGGGGCGAGGTGGAGCTGTTTTCCACGGATATGAAAGTTGATTGTCCGCAGTGTGGCCAGGCGGTTTACAACAACGTAGCCACATGCGCCGCGCACTGCCGGTTTGCCGAGCAGTGCCTGGGCGCAGAGCTGTACGAAAAATTGAAGGGTAAAAGCGCATAGGTTAAGAGAGGTGCAAAATGAAAAACACCACGTCTAAAACGCTCAGGAAGATAGTCAAAATCGACGAAGAAAAGTGCAACGGCTGCGGGGCCTGTATTCCCGCCTGTGCCGAGGGTGCGCTGCAGATCATAGACGGCAAGGCCCGGCTGGTCTCAGACAGGTACTGCGACAGCCTGGGCGCCTGCCTCTCTGAATGTCCCCAGGGCGCCATAACCATTGAAGAGCGTGAAGCTGAGCCCTTCGATGAACAGGCCGCTAAAAAACATGTCCAGGGCAAATCCTCCCAACCCCCGCCTGCCTGCGGGTGTCCTTCCACAGCCGTGAAACAGTTTGATAAAGAAGAGAAGCTGCCCTGCGGCTGCCCGTCTTCCAGCGTCTCTCAGTTCAAAGCCACCTCCACGCCGGCGTTAAGTGAGGAGACAGCCGGCATGCCGTCCGCCCTGGCACACTGGCCGGTGCAGCTTACGCTGGTCCCGCCGGGTGCGCCTTTCCTGCAGGCAGCCGACGTCCTGCTGGCGGCCGATTGCACCGCCTTCTCATACGGCGGTTTTCATCATGATTTCCTGAAGAATCATGCCCTGCTGGTGGCCTGTCCCAAGCTCGACGACTATGAAGCACACCTGTCCAAGCTGACCGATATCCTGACCAGATCGGATATTAAGAGCCTGGCGGTGCTGCGCATGGAAGTGCCCTGCTGCGCCGGTTTGACCCGTATGGCCATGCAGGCCATCCTGGCCTCGGGCAAGGATATCCCCTTTAAAGAGACCATCATCGGTATCCGGGGTGAGATTAAAAATTGATTGCGGGGTGAAACTCCAGATTAGCGGGACCGCAATCGAGAGCAGGGCGAAAGGCCGGACGTTTAAGTATAATGTTGAGGAGGTGGAAGATGAAAGGGAAAAATCCGGCCTCTAAAAGACCTGATAAGCGGGAAGCTGCGGTATGCGGCCTGTTCTGTCCTTCCTGCACAATCTATATTGGCTCCAGCGAGGAACCTGAAAGGCTCAGGACGATGGCGGCCATCTTCAACCAGCCTGTCGAATCGCTGAATTGCCAGGGGTGCCGGGCGGAGGTGAGAAACATTCACTGCGAGAGCTGCCAGATGTATGCCTGCGCTGCAGAGAAGGGCTTCGACTTCTGCGTGCAATGCGCCGAGTACCCCTGCCAAGAATTGAAGGCCTTCCAGTCCATACTGCCCCACAGGCTGGAGCTGTGGAAATCACTGGAGCGCATCAAAGAGGCAGGATGGGAGCGCTGGTACGAGGAAATGGTGGAGCACTACTCTTGCCCGCAGTGCGGCACGATTAACTCCGCCTATGATAAAGCCTGCCGCAAATGTGGCGACACGCCGAGCTGTAAATACGTCGAGGTCAACCGGGAGGGCATCATTCAGCGCTGGCCGGGCAGGCCTTAAAGAGGCCTAGCCCTTAGAATGCGGCTGGGGTAGCGGCGTATATGCAAATGGTAAACATGGTATCTCTGGGCATTTTTTCCGTATTTATCGGTTTTCTCGGTGCGTTGACGGGGCTGGGCGGGGCCAGCATCCTCATTCCGCTTCTAATTCTGTTCGGTATCCCTGTGAAGGTGGCCATAGCCTCCTCAATGATAAGCATCATAGCCACTTCTGCCGGCTCCGCATCCGCTTATGTCAGAGACCGGATAACCAATGTCAAAATAGCCATGTTCCTCGAGGCCTTCACCATCAGCGGGGCCATCATCGGCGCCACCATAACAACCTTCATCCCGGCGGTTTATCTATATTTCTTTTTTGCAGCATTTTTACTTACGTCTTTTGCCACGGTTAAACAGATAACCGGCGATTATATACCGGAAGTGCAGCAGCAGGATAGCGTATCAAAGGCGCTCGGGTTAAAGGGCAGTTACTACGATGAAGCCAGAAAGAAAATCGTTGAGTACAGGGCTACCAACGCCATCCCGGGAGGCCTGGGAATGCTTGTCGCCGGGCTGGCGGCAGGAATGCTGGGCATAGGCGCCGGTGCATTCAAGGTGACCGTCCATGAGGTGATTCTCAAGCTGCCGACCAAGGTATCCAGCACGACCAGCAATTTCATTATCGGCATGACGGCGTTGGCCGCCACCAGCGTGTATCTTTTTTCCGGCCTGCTCAATATAACCCTGATGGCGCCCGTGGCCGTGGGCACGACCATAGGTGCGCTGCTGGGCGGCCGCATCCTTAACAGGCTGAACGATAAGATCGTTAAAATACTTTTTTACATCATCGTCGTGCTGCTCATAGTGCAAATGCTCTATAAAGGGGTAACATCCCTGTGAAAAACGTTGGAAGCGGGGAAGAAAAACTGGAAACGGCCATCAGCTATCTGCTGATAAGCGGAGTAGCACTCAGCCTGACCTTGATAGCCGCGGGGATCATTTTTTATTACCTATATTACGGTAACATCGGCCTCTCTTTGACCGATCAACTGATGTATATCCACGGACAGGACTTCTTCAATTTCCTGTGGCGGCTGTTCATGCCGGACTACTCAAAACCGATGGCGATCCAGCTCATGACGGCTGGCATGGCCGTCCTTTTGGTCATGGTATACTTACGGGTCATTTTTTCTGTCGTGTACTTTATCTGGAAAAGAGAGCTGTGGTACGTGCTTATAACTGCTTTCGTGCTGGTTGTACTTACGCTTAGTCTGGCTTTGCATTAAATTTGCAGAGGTTTTAAGCGCAACAGCAGTTGCCGTTGAGCGTCAACGTACGCAGCCTTCGGATGCCTGCAGGAAACTGTTCAGGCTGGTCTCGGCATAAAGTGTGCGGACGCGCCCGTCCAGGTCTCCGCCCTCATACCACATCTTCACCGCGTCCCCGTCCACTCTAATACAGGGAGAAGTGGCCCACTTCAGGTCCGCGCCTCCGGGCGTCATGCCCTTGCTGAAGAAAAGGCCGTCCTTCAGCCAGCTTTTGCCATCCTTGCTGGTGCACAGGTAGAGGTTGAGATAGTCCGCCATGGTATGCATAATGCAATAGTAATCGCCGGCCTTGAAGGCAAATAGATTCCTGAAGGTGGTCGTCTCACCGAGGGCTGGATCGGGACATACGGCCTTTCCCAGCTTGTACCAGGTCGTGCCGTCCAGGGACTCGGCCAGACCATAGAAAGTCCAGCCGGGAGCGGCCTTACCATAGCCCTTGTAGTACATATAATACTTGTCACCGATCTTGATTACGCTGTGCTGTCCGCCCGCTCCTTCGCTGTCCCAGTTGCCGCTGGTCTTGCGCAGCACGGGATTTCCCGTGTACCTGGTCCAGTGTATGCCGTCCGGTGAAGTGGCGAAGCAGGCGCATCCGCCGTATCCCTCAGCGCCATACCACATCTTATAGCCGCCGTCCTCAAATATAATAGACATGGGGTCTATCTTATCACCTTCGTATGAGGTGGTCGGCACCATCACCACGCCCGTCCTGGTCCACTTAAGGCCGTCGGGCGAAGTGGCGCGCATGATACGCCCGATTCTATCGGCGTAGGTCTGCCCCCTGTACCACATGACGTAGGTGCCGTCGCCCTGTCTTAAGACAACAGGGGACTCGATGTTCTTGTCGTCTGCATCACCCTTGTTGCCCAAGTCCAGCACAACGCCCAAACGTTTCCAGGGCGGCCCCTGTGATGGGATAGCAGTGCCCGTGCTTTGCTGGTCACTATGGGACGCGACTGCAGACGGTTGACTGCCGTTGAAATCGCCGTTGACAGCTGTGGCCTGGTGGCTGGTCGCTGAGGCCAGGCTGCCTGCAGCAGTGAGCAGTGCAACCGCGGCTATCAAGCCAACTGGATTAAAATGGGCCTTCATAGCTCCTTCCCCTAATGCCGGACTTCTTCCGCGCACACTATCAACTTTATACCGGCGCAGCTCCGAGCGTAAGACCCATTGCTCCTATTTTGACTTAGATTTTAGTCACGGTACGTTAGTACTGCCTCGGATAATTAAAAGAGCAGGCTCCAAAGTTTCCCTTGGAAGCCTGCTCCGAGCTTCGTTCCACTACTCCTCCCTTTAGCTCTCCTGAGCTATTATAGCTAGAGTTCCTGTTGCGCCTTTTTCCCAATCAATCTAGAGGAGCTCGGGAACCTTCTCCGCCCCCTGCAGAGCTGTCATCGCTGGCGGCTCCGGAGGGGCTTGCTGCGATCAAGTTCCTTCGACATAACAGGCTAAGTATTTTCATCATGTCTACTGCACCTCCTTTGCTACCGCCGTCCAACCTCTTCCTTTCCTCACTTACGAACACATGGTAGCACGGGAAGCGGGTTTTGACTGTGACTTTTGTACCAGTAGCCGGCTACGGCTCGACGATGGAATTGCGCAGCTTGAGTATCATCTCGGGGACGTCTATCTTCATGGGGCAGCGGACCTTGCACCTGCCGCAGGTCAGGCAGGTATAGGCCATGGATGAGCCCTTCTCCAGGTTCTTATGCACCTTGGCGGCCCATACAGCCCCGATGCCGGCGAAGTACTTGTCACCGAAATAGCCTGCCGTAAGCCCGAACACGGGACACTCATACAGGCAGCCCCCGCAGCGCAGGCAGTAAAGCACCTGCCGCAAAATCGGGTCGGCGGCCAGCTCCGTCCTGCCGCCGTCCAGGAATATGACATGGAACTCCTTGGGCCCGTGGGCGCCGTAGGTGGTCACCTTCTCAATATCTCCGGTCTTGCTGGGACCGGATACAAGGCTTACATAGGAGGGTATGCCATAGTTGGCGTAGCGCCAGGTGACCTCGGCCACCTTGAAAGCGTCCTCGAGCGTCGGTACAAGCTTCTCCATGCCTATCAAAGCTATATGGATGGGCGGGGCACCCGTGGCCAGGCGAATATTTCCCTCGTTCTCTATCAGGAACAGCGTGCCGGTATCGGCCGCCACCACGTTGGCGCTGCTCATGCCTATATCCGCCGTGAAGTACTTCTCGCGCAGAAGTTGACGGGCGGTGGCCACCAGCGTAGCGATGTCCGGCGGCAGGTCCTTGCCCGTGATCTGGGAGAACAGCTTGGCCACGTCCTCACGCGGTACGTGAATGGCGGGTGATAGTATGTGCATGGGACGTGAGTTCAGTTTCTGAATGATGAACTCGCCCAGGTCGGTCTCGTAGACGTCGTTGCCCGCTTCCTCCAGGTGCTCGCGCAGCTCGATCTCCTCGGCGGTCATGCTCTTGGCCTTGACTATCAGCTTGCCGCTCCCCACCAGCCCGCCGATTATCTCCAGGGCCTGCTCGGCAGTATCGGCTATATAGGCCTTGCCTTTGTTCTCCTCAATAGCGCGGCTGGCCTCCTCGGCCAGTTCCCGCATGTGCTGGACGGAGTGCTCCTTGATGAGCAAGACCTCCTCCGCCATCCTGACGGTATGCGGGAATTTCTTGAGGGTGTTTTTCGTGTTCTCGCGGTAGCTCTTGATGGCGCGCGACAGGGCCAGGCGTATCCGCTCGTTTCCTGCGGCGTCCCTGAGCTCCTTCCTGTAGTCCTTGGATATCGTCATTTATCCGGGCAGGGACCTGGCCATCAGGGTGGCAAGGTCTATAACCTCAATTTTGTCGTTCTTCAAGTCTTTCAGCCCGCTCTTGAGCTGCATCAGGCAGCCCGGGCACTGGGTGGCTATTATATTCGCTCCTGTCTCAGCCAGCTCGGCCACGCGGCCGGCCGCAAGCTTGCGGCTTATATCCGGAAAGACCACTTCAAAACCACCGCCACCGCCGCAACAGGTGGCCCACTCGCCCGAGGTCCAGGCCGTTTCCACCAGCTCGATATTCTCAATTGATTTCAATATGGTGCGCGGCTGCTCTATGAGGCCCATGTACCTGCCCAGTTGGCAGGGGTCGTGATAGGCCACCTTCACCCGGTCGGGGTATTTCAGCTTGAGGCTTTTGACTTTATCCGCCGCCACCTCGGTGAAATGCAGCACCTCGATATCATGCTCCACCCCCGACCTGCTGTAGAGCGTCTTGAGCGCGTACGTGCAGGAGGGGACAATGCTGATGATCCGTTTCACGCCCGCCTCCTTGAAGGCATGGTGGCTTTTACCGGCGTGGGCGGAGAACTTATTGCGCACGCCTATATGGTAGAGAGGAGCACCGCAGCAAGGCTCGTGCTCTCCAAGGTAGCCTATGTCCAGGCCCAAAGCTTTCAGGACTTTCACCGCGTCACGCAGCACCGCGGATTCGCCACCCTTGTCACCGGCTACCGTCTTGGAAAAAATGCCCGCCACATCCATTCCCAGCTTCTTAGGCAGGTTCGCCAGGTGCACCGGTAAATCGGGATTGACCGCCATCTTGTCCGCCGTGCCGATGACGTTCACCAGCGGCTCAAGCATGGCGGAATACTGGTAGCCGCAGCCGGCAAAGAAGATGGTTGACCTGTCCTTGGAGAACTCGATACCCTCGGCCCATTTAGACTTGGCCTGCCTGGGAAGGCCAAGTATGTTATCGCTTTTGTGAATATTTTCGGCTATGTAGGCTAGCCCCGGTGGAATCAGTTTGTCCGCTGTCCTGGCCATCTCATCAACCTTTCCCGGAAATAAAACTCCACTATTTTAGCAGGAACCAGGGCTCCCGCATACTACCCCGTCAGCTGTTTTATCAAAAGAAGCAGGCCGGCAATGAAAAGGATGGCATAGATCAGGACCTTGAAAACCAGTGTCCTGAACTTCATGAAGCTGCCCAGCACAATGCCGGCTATCAGGCCCGGCAAAACTATGCCAGTAATGGTCAGAGTGTCGATGTTGATCTGGCCGGCGGAATACAGGTTGCCCACCAGGGCGACGTTAAGTATCAACCATAGCGTGGAGATGGTGGCGCGGAAATCCGCGGGCTCCTTGAGCTCCCTGCTGCAATAGTAGACTATCAGCGGCCCGCCTGTGGCAAAAATGCCGTGAACTATGCCACCTACCACCAGTATGGGTATGCCCAGGTACCATACCAGGCTGCCCCCGGCGGCCCGCGTCTTGTATATCAGGACGATCTCCATGACGGAGACGGCCATGATGAATATTGCCAGTATGATTAAAAGCTGGGTGATGTTGGCCACCTGCGTCCTGTAATAAATCCCGATGATCATGCCCACAATTGTGGCCGGCAGTATCTTGACCACCAGCACCCGCCATTGAATATGGCGGAACCACCTGCCCACCAGCCAGATGCTCTGCAGCAGGCCGAGTATGACCAGCACCGGCAGCAGCGTCTCCAGCGGGAAGACGTAGATGGCCAGCGCCATGGCAATGATGGTCGATCCGAAGCCCAGCACGGTCTCCACCGTGTGGGCGAAGACTAGTATGAGCACCAGCAGGAAAAGCCGTATTAAGAAAGGGTCCATTTAGACAGATCCTTCACTTAGCTTTGTACAGGTCATTGATAAAGTCGACGGCAAAATCCCTGGCCATACCGCGGTCCGGCAGAGAGCCTATCATGCCGTACAGCGCCGCTTCGCCGGTTATGTCCTCCGGTTTTAGTTTGGCGACCTCGGCCGCGGCTTTGCGCAGGTCGTCTAAAAAAGGCTGCACGATTTTAGCATGTTCGGGCATAATCGTCATGTGCAGCGTCGGCGGCATCTGCTGGCTGTCGATATACCAGCGATAGGTCTTCATCTTGTCCCCCAGGGCATAAACATTCAGCGAGTCGCTGCCGATGGCGAAGACCGTGGCCGGCGGTTGGCCTATGACGTATAAGCCCGGTATGCTGTTCACCCCTTTTTGCAGGGCGCGCGCGGCCTCCATAGCTCTGCCGGCCAGGGCAGTATAGCCTTCCAGCCCCAGGTACCTGATTATGGCCCAGCTGGCCGCGATAGGCCCGCCTGAGCGGGAGCCTGCCACAGAAGGCGTGGCATAAACGCCGCCGGGCCAGTCGGCATAGACGTAAATCTGATATTTGCGCAGTTCAGCATTGCGGTACAGCACCACTGAAGCGCCCTTGGGCGTGTAGCCGTATTTGTGTATGTCAGCCGAGATAGAGCTGACCCCCGGCACGCTCAGATCGAAGGGCGGCACCGGGTAGCCGCTGCGTTTGACGAAGGGCAGCACCATGCCGCCCACGCAGGCGTCCACGTGAAACCAGACGTCCCTTTCGGCAGCGATGGCTGCCATTTTCGCAATCGGATCTATGATGCCGTGAGGATAGGAAGGGGCCGAACCGATTGCCAGCACGGTATTTTCATTGAATGCCCGGCTGAAGGCATCCAGGTCGACCACTGAATCTTTGTCGGTGGGAACGATAACTGTTTTTACATCCAGGAAGTGAGCCGCCTTGCAGATGGCCGGATGCGCCGAGAGCGGCATGACCAGCTCAGGCTGCTTGATATGCGGCCTTTTAGCACGCGCATGGTCCCTTGCCGTCTTGACGGCTGCCATCAGGCTCTCCGTGCCGCCCGTGGTCATATTGCCTGTAGTTTCGGCGCTGCCGCCCAGCAGGGAGGCCGTCATTGAGACGACCTCGTTCTCCATCCTCAGCAGGCTGGGGAAGGCAAACGGGCTGAGGCCGTTCTCATTGATGAAGGTGTTGAAGGCCTTCTCGGCAAAGGTCTTGACCTCCTCCCCGGCGTTGAAAATAAGGCTGAAGACGCGGCCGTTCTTCCAGTCGCTGTCGCCGGCCTTCATGGCCTGGACCTCGTTCAATATCTCGTCAGCGGGAAGGCCGCTCTGAGGAAACTCGATCATGGCTTTACCCTCCTGGCCCTGACAGGCTACTCCTCCTGGATGCGGACCAGTCCCTCCTCGAAGGACACACCCTTACGCTTCAGGAACCAGCGCCTCAGGTAGTAATATATCAGGCCGGTCGCCACCAGTATAAAGAAAACCAGGGCCGAGAACGGATCCTGGTACCAGCCGATAATTATCAGCGTGCCGAAAAGTATCATGCCTCCGATAGTGAAGAAATAAAGCCAGAACCCCTTTAATTTGAAGCTGGCTGCGTCATAGCGCTCCTTCATCTTGCGCGGCAGCAGAAGCATGGCCAGGCAGGCCAGCAAGGACATGAGCATGAATCCCTGCGAGAAGACCGATGCAATGCGCACCACGTTCTTCATGCCTATCACCACCAGCAGCACCAGCCCCAGTACAGAAAGTGAGCCAGCCAGTATCACCGCCCGGGAAGGCGTGCCGAATTTGGGACTTATGCGGCCGAGTCCGGCCGGCAACACGCGGTTTTTAGCCAGGGCCATGACATCACGTGACAGGAAAGCTATGCCGCCGTTGACAGTTGTGACCGCCGCCATTATGGCGCCAACTGCCATGAATACCAGCGCAAAGGCCGGGTTGAGGAATTTGGCGGCCGCCTCCGTCACGGAGCCCTCGGTCAGGGTCTGGTAGGGCAGAAGCGCGGTTATGGCGTAGCTGATTGCACAGTATATGATGACCAGCAGAACCAGCGAGATACCCAGAATTCTGGGGATGCTCTTACGCGGGTTCTTGGTCTCCCCGCCCATCTCGGTTATGGCATTGACGCCGGTGTACATGACGTAGGCCGGCACAATGGCCGCGATAATGGCCCAGAAGCCGTTGGGGAACATGGGCACTACGTTGGCCGTGTTGCCGAAGATCACGCCGCCGATGCCGAAGACCAGCAGCGCCAGAATGGCCATGCCGGTGGCAATGCTCTGGAACCACATCATCCACTTAATCTGAAAGACATTGAGCACGGTGAAAAATATCAGGCAGGCCAGGGCCAGCACGCCCAGCAGTATATCCTTCATATCAGCCGACATGCCTCCCAGCGGTAGAAGCTGCATGAGGTAAATGCCGAACCCGCCGGCCATCAGCGGCATAGCGAACATGAATATGGCCAGCACCAGCAGCCACACCATCAGGAAGCTGACCAGGGGCGAGACCAGCCTGCCCACTGAGATATAGGTCGCCCCAGTCATGGGAAAGGAGGTGCCGAGCTGGGCAAATACCACCGCTATGAACAGGGCAGGAATAGCCCCCAGAAGGTAGCTGAGCCACAGGCCGGGCCCCGTCTCCTTGGCCAGTGGGCCGATTAATATAAAAGCCGATGCCCCGATGACTGTGCCGATGAGCAGTAGTATGCCGTGAGGTACCGAGATTTCTTTTCTGAGTTTACCTTCCTCCATCTGAAATAAGCCCTCCTGTATTTGTTGAAATTGACTGAGCTTATTATTTAACCGGTCCCAGACCCTTGCGCTCCAGCCAGGCGTCCTCGGCATGCAGGTAGCTGAGGATAGCCATCTCGCTCACGAACCGGATAGGCTCGGGCGGCCACTTGAACAGCCTGCGGTTAACCGGGAAGCACTCCGTCCATTCAGATTTATGTTCCAGTAGCAGGTCGGCCATGACCTGTCCGTTTAAATGCATGAGCGATACGCCGTGCCCCATGCAGCCCAGGCTGTAGACAGCCCGTTTATCGCCAAGGTAGCCCACAGCCGGCACCATATCCATCGGCACCGATACAGGCCCGCCCCAGCGGTGGGTCACCTTCAGCCCCTTGAGCACAGGGTAAAACTCTACGATGTCCTGCTCGAGCTGGGAGAATATACCGGGGTTCATATCGTTGTCCATATCGGCGCCGTAACGAACAATGATGTCCCGGCCGCCCATCAGCAGGCGGTTGTCCGGCGTCAGCCGGTAGTAGTGCACCAGGTTGCGGTAGTCCTCTATGCCTTCCCTGCCCTGCCAGCCCATGGCTTCCATGTGTCCTTTAGTAAGGGGCTCGGTCAGCACGATATAGGTCCATACAGGCTGCTGCATGGCCTTCAGCTCAGGTATGGCCAGCGAGTAGGCATTGGTTGCCAGCACGATTTTCCCGGCGGTGACCGTCCCTTTAGGCGTCTTCAACGTGAAAGCCTGGGGGTTCCGCTTGATCTCGATAACTGGAGTTCTTTCATAGATCTCGGCCCCGTACTGCGCCGCCACCCGTTTCATCTCCCTGGCCAGCTTGGCCGGGTTCACCAGCGCGCAGCGCGGCTCCCACCAGGCGCCCATGTAAAGCGGCGAGTGGACGCGCTTTTGCACCTCCTCCGCCTCGATCCAGTCCACTCCGCTCAGCCCCAGTTCTTTGACCAGCTCCACCTCGTCCTTGATGCGCTTGACGTAAGCCGGCGTGGTGGCAATCCTCAAGAATCCGGGACGCTCATAGTCGCAGTCCAGCTTATGCTCGGCCACCAGCTCGCCCACCAGGTCGACGGCCCGCTCCATGTAGCGGTGGGACTGCCTGGTCCTCTCCGGGCCGAAGAGCATTTTGGTGATGGACATCATCAGGCCGAAGGTGGTCATGGCGAAGCCGGCGTTGCGGCCCGATGCTCCCCAGCCGATCACGTATCCCTCAAGCACGGCTACCTTAAGCGAGGGCTGCGCTTTCTTCAAATAATACGCTGTTGAGATGCCGGCAAAGCCGCCACCCACAACAGCTACATCGCACTTCAAGTCGCCGCTAAGCGAAGGACTTTCCTTATACGGCCCTGAGTTGCCCAGCCAGAAGCTTTTCTCGGCATAATCTTCAACCATCTCTGCCTCCTTGTGGTTTAAATGCGGCCAAGCGCAAAGCAGGACAACTATACATCAAATAAAAATGGCTATCAAGAGTCGTGAACGATCAAGATGGTTAGTGCAGCAGCTTGTCCAGGGCCTCCGGCACACAGGCCAGCGGCCCTTTGAAATTGGGCTGGGGGATACCTTCCATGTTGTTGCCGATGACCTGCTTGCTTACTTCCAGCGGAGTTTCAACATGGTCAAGGCTGTCCACGGTCAGGAATGTCTTCATGCCTATTTTGGCGGCCACCATATCATTGGCGGGATCGTCGCCCACCATCAGGCAGTCCTCCGGCTTCTCGCCGATCTTCTCGCTTATCTGGCGGAAATAGCCGAGCTGCGGCTTGCAGTAGCCCATGTTATCGATGTGCGTCACCAGGGCGAAGTCCATATCCACCAGGCCGGCCCACTGCAGCCGCTTCATCTGGGCGATAAGTGGCCAAATTGGATTGGTAGCAATGACGATCTTCAGGTTCCGGCGGCGGACGTCAAGAAAAACCTCTTTTGCGCAATCGGGCACCGCAATGGTGTCTTTGAACCTGTCCCAGTCCTGCGCGTAAAACTTCTCGAACCGGCTCCATATATCATCCTTGCTCCAGCCGGTTCCCTGGCAGAAGGCTGCAAGAAAACGCTCGCGGTTGCTCATTGTGCCGTCATTCTGTTGCATGATCATGGTTGCCTGCAAGAGCTTATCGGCGAATTTCTCGGCGGGGATGATATCGGCAAACCAGGCAGCCGCCATGGGGAAATAGCTCTTGAGGAACGACATCTCGTCGTACAGAACCAGCGTGTTGTCCAGGTCAAACAGCACCGCCTTAAGCATGTCGTCAAACTCCGAAGGTACATTTTACGGATTTGGCGCCGGAGCCACAAGCTTGCTTTTAACCTGGCCGGCATTTTGCGGCCGTCGGATAAGGTTGTATATTTAACACTAGACGCACCCGGAATGAGGGGCGGAAGGGAGGTCCAATGAAATCTTCAATTATCTTCGTCCTGCTTTTGACCTTACTGATCGCCGGCTGTTCTACTGTTGACAAGCAACCTGCGGCCCAGCCGCAGCAAACCGCGCCGGCTACGGGGCCGGTAATCGACTATTTTTACAGCAGCCCGGCCTGCAGCACCTGCGGCGATAAAGTCGTATTACACTGGAAGGTGGCCGGAGCCGATAATGTCAGCATAGACCAGGGAATCGGGCTGGTAGCTGCTGCAGACAATCTCACAGTCTCGCCGACAACGACCACAACATATACGCTGACGGCAAGATCGGGCAGCCAGATCACCAGCGACTCAACCCAGGTAACAGTGACGCCAGTATCCACAAGTTCGGCAAACCTGCCGGTGATAAACTATTTCGATATCACTCCCAATGTGGTGTCGCCTGGAGACATCATAACGCTGGTGTGGAAGGCTACAGGGGCAAGCGCAGCCAGCCTGGATCACGGAATCGGCAGCGTCCCCACCAGCGGACGCTACAGCTGGATGCCTTCGGACACCACGGTTTTTACGTTGACCGCAACCAATTCATCCGGAACAAGCACGGCCCAGGTAACAACGCAGGTCCAGCAGATGGGAGCCTCCGCACAGTTTTTGCCCAAGCTGATATCGCCGTATACCAGCGTTACCACTGCAGTGGGAACCGAGTTCACCATTGCGCACGACTCTGACGTCTCGGATAATTACACCTGGATAGCCGACTATTACGACCCTGCCTATCTCAAGCTGGTCAGCAACACATATTTCCCCTTTAATCCGCCTTACAGGGGCGTGAACGGCCAGCAAAAGTTCATATTCCAGCCGCTGAAAGCGGGCTACACCAAGCTGATGATATCCTACTACAACATAAATTCTCCCATAGATTCACTCAGCGTATATTACACGGTGCGCATACAGCCAATACACTGATCATCCGACAGAAAGATAACTTGAAGGAGGGCAGGAGCCAGCGCATAATTATCGGAAAAAGGGCGGTGCCATGAAAGAGAAAGACGGGTTTTTCAAAGGCGTAAGCAATGTCGACATATACTGGAGGTGCTGGCTACCGGAGGGAAAGCCCAGAGCCGTCATAATGGTGGCCCACGGCATCGGCGAGCACATCGGCCGCTACATGAACCTGGTCAACAGCGTTGTGCCGCGCGGCTATGCGGTCTACGGCCTTGACCACGAGGGGCACGGCAAATCCGGCGGCGTCAGGGAGGTGGTGGAGCGCTTCCAGGTATTCATCGACGACCTCAAGATGCTTTACGACATGGCGCATAAAGAGAATCCCGGACTGAACATTTTTCTCATCGGTCATAGCATGGGAGGTCTGATTGCCACGGACTACACTGTGCAGCACCAGCAGGAACTGGCGGGGCTGGTGGCCTCCGCCCCGGCTCTGAAATCGAGCAACATAACTCCGGAGCTGGTCGAAATGCTGAATAAAATGTCAAAGGAGATGCCCGAGCTCGGCGTTCTGCCCATCGACACCAATCTGCTCAGCCACGATAAGCAGGTTGTCGATGCCTATAACTCGGACCCGCTGGTCTTCCACGGCAATATAACTGCACGGCTGGGCGCCGAGATGATAAACACCATGTCCAGGCTCGAGCCGCAGATCCCGTCTATTACGCTCCCCCTGCTTGTCATCCAGGGATCGGGAGACCAGATCGTGGACCAGGCAGGCGCAAAATTGCTATACGAGAATGCGGGCTCCAAAGATAAAACGCTGAAAATTTACGACGGCTTTTACCACGAAAGCTTTAACGAGCCGGAGCACGATAAGGTCTTCGCCGACCTGAATAAATGGCTTGACGCTCACGTTTAGCGGTTGACGCGACCGGACGACTTGGCCATGAGGGAGTCCACTTCCACCTTGATTATCGCGACCTGATCGACTCTTTGCGGCTCGAATTCGAATTCTCCGTCTGAATAATGGCGCATTATTATGCGTAGCGCCTGTTCTTTTTCTTCCCGGCCCTCCAGCAGCGATGCCCTGCCCGTTCCCATGACGCTCCTGTACACGGAGGTGAAACTGCAGGCCTTTTCCGCCGGAACCACCTTGTAATCCACGAAGATAGCGAAGCTCACGAGGTTATTCATGCGCAGAATATCGATCTTGCGGCCCTCACGTGCTGAGTGGATGTAAAGGCAGCCATCGGCATAGCCGTAGTTCACGGGCACCACGTAGGGCACGCCGCCTTCACACAGGCCGAGGCTGCAGACCCGGCCCCTGTTGAGTATGTCGTCGATCTCCGCCCTATCTTTAATCTCTCTATCAGCCCTGCGCAACACGCCTCCTTACACAGGATTTTTATTGTACCTGAAAAACGGGTTGGGTTCATACGGCAACCTCTTTGAAGGCCGGTGAAATGCGATGCTATAATTATGGGCGACCGCATGATTATCCCCTTTTTCCCAGCAGTTTTTACGCCATTTCCCTGATTGAGGAGGCTTTATGGCGCGTGCAGGATGTCAGGCGGAGACCCATCGGGAGCAAAGCGGAAAACACACATGGATATTCTGGCAGGACTGAACCCGGCGCAGAAGGAAGCCGTCCAGCATATTGAGGGCCCGCTGCTGATACTGGCCGGGCCGGGCAGCGGCAAGACCCGCGTCATCACACACCGCATTGCCTACCTGATCAGGACCTGCGGCGTCAGCCCGCGTCGCATACTGGCCGTGACCTTCACCAACAAGGCGGCGCGTGAGATGAAAGAGCGCCTGGACAGGCTGCTTGGCCGCGTCTCCGACGACCTGACCATGGGCACCTTTCACGCCATCTGCGCCCGCATACTGCGGCAGGACGGCAAAGCCGTGAACCTCGACCACAACTTTGTGATTTATGACGAGGAGGACCAGCTGAGCCTGGTCAAGCAATGCCTGCACGACATGGACCTGGACCCGCGGCAGTACAGCCCGCAAAAGATCAGGAACGCCATCAGCTACGCCAAGAGCCAGCATCTTACCCCGGCCGCCTTTGCTTCCAAGTCCACCAGCGCCTGGGACGACACAATCGCCCGCATTTATGAGCGCTACCAGGAGCAGCTGGGACACAGCAACGCCGTTGATTTCGACGACCTTCTGATGAAGGTGGTGCAGCTATTCGAGAAGAACTCCGATGTACTGGCCAAATACCAATCCCGCTACCTGCACCTGCTGGTGGACGAGTTCCAGGACACCAACATTACCCAGTACCAGCTCATCCGCCTGCTGGGCGGCAAGCATCACAACATCTGCGTGGTCGGCGACCCCGACCAGTCGATTTACTCCTGGCGCTTTGCCGATATACGCAACATACTCAGCTTCGAAAAGGACTATCCCGATGCCCGCACCATAGTGCTGGAGCAGAACTACCGCTCCACCAGGAACATACTCGACGCCGCCTTGGCCGTCATAGCCGCCAACAAGCAGCGCAAGAGAAAGGGCCTGTGGACCGAAAACAAGGAGGGAACCCCCATATTCGTGGTCAAGACCTACAGCGAGCAGGAAGAGGCGCAGTTCGTGGTGAGCGAGATATTGAGGCTGACCGCCGGCGACGGCATCAAGCCGGGTGACTGCGTGGTCATGTACCGCACCAATGCCCAGTCACGCGCCATCGAGGAAGCCTTCATGCGCTACGGCATCAAGTACAAGCTGATCGGCGGGACGCGCTTCTACCAGCGCCGTGAGATAAAGGACGTCATAGCCTACCTGAGGGTGATCCAGAATCCCTTTGATAACATCAGCCTGTCTCGCGTCATCAGGATACCGGGCCGGGGCATCGGCCAGCGGACGCTCTCGGACCTCACCAACCATGCCAGGGACAACAACCTCTCGTTGTTCGCCGCCATAAAGGCCGTCAATGACGGCAGCGGGCCGGCCTTCGGCTCGCGCATATCAACGGCCATCGGCGGCTTTTACAGGATGCTCAACGACCTCATCGTTGAGAGCCAGCAGCTCAGCATCGTCAAGCTGATGGACGCCGCACTGGACAAGACCGGCTACCGCGATTCTGTCAGGGAGGAGGACGACGGCGAGGACCGATGGGAGAACATCCAGGAGCTGCGCACGGTAGCCATGGACTATGACGGCCTGCCGCCGGGCGAGGGCCTGGCGCCCTTCCTGGAGCAGGTAAGCCTGGTGGCCGACGCCGATGAGATTGAGAACAAGGAAGATACCACCACACTCATCACCCTGCACCAGGCCAAGGGATTGGAGTTCCCTATCGTGTTCATCATGGGCATGGAGGAGGGCCTGCTGCCGCACCGCCGTTCAATGGAGGAGGGCGGCAACGAGCTTGAGGAGGAGCGGCGACTGTGCTACGTGGGGATTACCCGCGCCAAGCAGAATGTCTACCTGCTGCACACGGCCCGTCGTAATATCTTCGGCGCCAGCGCCGAGAGCATACCCTCCAGGTTCCTGGAGGATATACCGGAGCACCTGGTGGAGCGCAAAGGCCTTCCTGCCAGCGAGGAGCAGTGCGCAAGGAGCGCCGAGAGCCGCAGAAAGCGGGACGATGACGAGGGCATTTCTATCACGGAGTTGTTATCCCGCAAACGGCAGGTGCATCAAACGCCGGCAGCACCGGCCATCAGCCTCAGCCCGGGCGACCGGGTGCGCCACACCAGATTCGGCGAGGGGCAGGTCATAGGCATCAAGCCCACCGGCCAGGACAGGGAGGTCATCATAGCCTTCGAAGCGGTGGGCGTGAAGAAGCTGCTGCTCAGCATGGCTCCTCTGGAAAAAATCTGACTTAATCTAGCGGCATGGACCTATTAGACGGCCTCAACCCGGAGCAGAGAGAGGCGGTGACAACCGTCGAGGGCCCGCTTCTGGTCAACGCCGGGCCCGGCAGCGGCAAGACACGCATTATCGTGCACCGCATCGCCTACATGGTGCTGCAGGCCAGAATCAATCCACGCTACATACTGGCCGTCACTTTCTCCCGCAAGGCCGCCGCCGAGATGCGGAAGCGGCTGGACGTCCTGCTCTGCGGCAGATCGACCGCGGTCAGCGTCAGCACCATACATTCTGCCTGCCTGCGCATGCTGCGGCGGGAGGGCATTCCCGGCCGGGGCACCGTCTTTGAGGTGCTGGACGAGGATGAACAAAGGAAGCTGCTCGGCAAATGCATGGAGAGGGCCGGGCTGGACAACGGGGAATACGACCTGCGCAGGATAAAGTCAGCCATCAGCTACGCCAAAACTAATATGCGGCCCGGCACGTTCACCGCGGCTGCGGACCAGAGCTTCGACGATTCCGCGGCGGCCGTCTTCCACATATACCAGAAGGCACTCGAGACGAAACATGCGCTGGACTATGACGATATGCTGGTCTTTGCCCACAGGTTGCTCAGCGAGAATCAAGCTGTGCTTAAGAAATACCAGCAGGCGTACAGGTACATACTGGTGGATGAGTTTCAGGACACCAGCAGCCTGCAGTACCAGATAATCCGCATGCTGGGGGCGCGCCACCGCAACGTCTGCGTCGTGGGCGATCCTGACCAGACCATTTACTCCTGGCGGCAGGCCAACCTTGGCAACATCAACAGCTTCCACCGGGACTTTCCCGGCACCAGGGTCATCGGCATGGAGAAGAACTACCGTTCCACCGTCACCATTGTCGACGCCGCCAACGCGCTCATCTCCCATAACAGCCTGCACAAGGAGAAATCGCTCAGGACATCCCATGGGACAGGCAGGCCCATATCAATAGTAAGGCTAACAGACGAGGACGGCGAAGGGCGCTATATAGCCGGCGAGATCATCCGGCTTTGCAGCGAACTCGCCCTGACGCCCGGCAGCTTTGCCGTTCTCTACCGTGTGAATGCCCAGTCCCGCGCGCTTGAGGAGGCCTTCAACGCCGCCGGCCTGCCTTATAACCTTGTGGGCGGGACTCCCTTCTATAAGCGCAGGGAAATCCTGGACATGGTCGCCTGGCTGCGCCTGCTGAGGAATCCGGCCGACGATGCGGCCCTGGTGCGTGTCATCCGGATAGCCGGAAGGGGAATCGGCGCGCAGGGGCTGCAGGCGCTCCAGGACCATTCGCAAAAACTGAAACTGCACCTGCACCAGGCGCTGGAGCATGCGGCCTCCGGCTCCGTTACGTCGCTGTCCCAGCGCGCCCGCAACGCGGCAGCACGCTTCCACTCGCTGCTCGAGGAGCTCCGGAGGGAGAGCCGCCGCCTGAGCACCGTAACGCTTTTAAGCCGCATCATAGAAAGGACGGACTACCGCGATTCTCTCAAGGCCGAGAGCGACCCCGACGAGCGCTGGGAGAACGTGCTGGAGCTGATCTCGCTGGCAGGCGCTTATGAGCACCTCAGCCCCATCCAGGCGCTGGACCTGCTACTGCAGAAGATTAACACGGCCGCGGACGCAGCCGAGCATAAAAATGAGGCCGAGGCGGTTACGTTCAACACGCTGCACGGCTCCAAGGGCAGCGAGTTCCCGGTGGTCTTCATCGCCGGCATGGAAGAAGGCCTGCTGCCCCACGGTAAATCAATGGATGATAAAGCCAGGCTGGAGGAAGAGAGGCGCCTGTGCTACGTAGGTATAACACGAGCCATGGACATTGTCTATTTAACGCACGTCGAGAAACGCCGTGCTTTCGGTGAGGTCAATTTCCGCCAGCCTTCCAGATTTCTGGGGGAATTGCCCCCAGGATTGGTCAAGTTTGTGGACCATGTCTCAACTGAGCGCCGACAGGTTCAGTGAACTATATACCGGCCCTCCATCTTCACCGTGGCTGCACCGCCGAAGATGACCCGTTGCTTTCCTTCCTTCTCGACTGTGTCCAGCCTGACGATATTGGGGCGATCATAGCTGCTGTTTTGTTCGATGGACAGCGGGCCGCCGCTCCATAACCCCCCGTTCAGCAGGTAATAGCCGAGGGCAGAATTCCCCGATCCGGTAGCGGGGTCTTCCAGGTATCCGTATTTGGGAGCGAATACCCTGGTCCTGTACCGGTTTGTTTTATCGGCAACATCTCCCGTAAAGACGGTGATTGTGTCCAGGCTGTTGTCCAGGCAGAAAGATTTCAGTCCCGCCTGATCCGGAAACATCTTCAGACACAGAGGCAGGCTGGTGATAGGAACTACCAGCGTGTTCAAGCCGGCATTAACTAACGCCGTATCCAGGTTCTTGTCAATGCCCCCGGGTTCAATGCCCAGGGCGCCGGCAATTTCTTCTCTGCTAAGTTTCAGCGCATTAAATTGAGGCTGCGGCGCCGTGATATAAACGCAGTCCTGTTCTCTGATCCTGTTATATACTTCAAGGGCCTCTTTTTTCACAGTCACCGCTATGATTTCCCGGTTCAGCAGGCCTGTAGCACTTTTAATATAGTCATACATCACGGCAACGGTCCCGTGGCCGCAGAAATCAACCTCGCATTCGGAAGAGTAATATCTAAGAAAGATGCCCGTCTCCAGCCTGAACAGGTAGGCGACTTCGGTGACAAACCCCTTAAGCTCCCTGGCGATGAGCTGCATCTCCTGCTCCGAGATATCGTCCAGGCCGTCCAGGTATACGCAGGCAGCCGGGTTGCCGGGCGACTGCCCCCTGGTAAAGGCGTCGATCTTCTTAAACGGAAAACTTTTCATATATAGTTCTTATAATCGCTCAGACGTTTATTTCGCCTTCAAGATAGGCTACCGCCCTGCCACCTATCTCCACCCTGTCGCCCAGGTCTCTGCAGAACAACTCGCCGCGCCTTTCCGACAGCTGGTAGGCGTGCAGGCTGTCTTTCTTGAGCCGCTTTGCCCAGTAAGGTATAAGGGTGGTGTGGGACGAGCCTGTTACCGGATCCTCGTTTATGCCGGCGGCGGGCGCAAAAAAGCGGGATACAAAATCGGCCTCCTTGCCGGGGGCCGTTATGATGATGCCCAGGCAGTCCAGTTTCTTAAGCACCTCAAAATCCGGTTTTATAACCAGGATGTCCTCCTCATTTTCATAGACGGCCAGATAGTCCCTGGTTTTGAAGAGCTCCAGCGGCCTCCGCTTCAGTCCCTGGTTTATAATCTCGTTCTCGTTACCCGGCATCGGCGGCGTGGATGGAAAGTTCATTTTGATCAGGTCGCCTTCCCTGTTGACGACCAGCTCCCCGCTTTTGGACGAAAATACAATGCTGCTCCCCCGATAATTCAGGTAGTTATACAGAACGAAGGCCGAGGCCAGCGTGGGGTGGCCGGCCAGGTTGATCTCCATCCTGGGCGTGAACCATCTTATGTCATAGCCGGCGCCTGACTTAACAAAGAAGGCCGTCTCGGAGAGGTTGTTCTCCGAGGCAATTTTTTGCATCAGGCCGTCTTCTATCCAGTTTTCCAGCGGGCACACGGCCGCCGGGTTTCCGCCGAAGGCCTGACTGGTAAAAGCGTCAATCTGATATATGGGTATTTTCATTGTCCTGACAAAATGTAAAATTTGGCTGGCTAAGGTGTAATGGCCGGGGGGCTGCGTATGGGACATTATATCCAATCACGGCCATATTTGCACACAGCGGCCTGCTGAAATCAAGTTGCCGGATAATCTATAATATGACGGCGCTATGCTCAATTTTGAAAGCGACCTGCAATTCCCCGACGGCTTCCTGTGGGGCGTAGCCACGTCTGCTTACCAGGTAGAGGGGGACAGCGTCAATACCCAGTGGTACGAGTTCGAGCAGGCCGGCGGCATAAAGACCGGCGAGCGCAGCGGCAAGGCCTGCGACTGGTGGGAGCATGCGGAGCGCGACTTCGACATCGCCCGGGCCATGGGGCTCAACTCGCTGCGGCTGTCGGTCAGCTGGGCCAGGATAGAGCCCGAGGACGGCATCTTCGACCCGCGTGCCATCGAGCGTTACCGGCAGATGCTGGCCGCACTGATAGAACGGAATATAAAGCCCGTAGTCTGCCTGCACCACTTTGCCCACCCGGGCTGGTTCGAGCAGCTCGGCGCCTTTCTCGCACCCGACTGCGTGGAGAAGTTCAACCGGTTTGTAAGGTTCACGGTCTGCGAGCTGGGCGACCTGTGCAACGACTGGCTGACCTTCAACGAGCCGAACGTTTATGCGCTGGAGGGGTATATAGACAGTCATTTCCCACCGGCCAGGTTCGGGCATGTGCGCCAGTTCTTCCGGGTGCTGGGCAACATGGGGCATTGCCACGCGGCCGCTTACCGCACAATCCACTCGCTGCAGAAGGATGCACGGGTAAGCTTCGCCAATCACTTCATCATCTTCACCGGGCTGAAAGGGCATCCCTTTGACCAGTTTGCAGCCCGCATTGCCAGCGACAGCTTCAATAACGTTTTTATCAACATGATCACGGGCAAGAAGGTGCCGCTGTTGAGCAGCATGGTCGGCAACACCGACGACATGCTGGGCACCTGGGACTATATAGGGGTCAATATTTACGGCGGCGTGGACGTGGCCTTCGATATTTTCAGGCCCCAGACGGGCTTTGTGCGGCGCATACCGCCCAAGAACAAGCATACGGGCGACCTTGACCCGCGCGGCCGCGCCATGTTCGGCGAGATATACCCTCAGGGAATACAAATAGTAGTCGAAAAGCTGTCCAGGCACCGCAAGCCGTTTTTCATACTGGAGAACGGCGTGCCGGACCGCAACGACGCACTGCGGCCCTGGGTCATAGCCACGGCCGTAAAGACCATATATGACATGATAGACAAGGGCCACCAGATAATCGGCTACCATCACTGGACGCTGGTGGACAACTATGAATGGCTACGCGGTTACTATATGAAGTTCGGCCTGGTCGAGATGGATCCTGCCACGCAGGAGAGGAAGCCGCGACGCTCGGCTGCATTCTTCTCACAGATTGCCAGGGAGAACGGCCTGACAAGGCAGATGGTCAGCGATTACGTCAACGAACCTCTCCTCCCTTGACCCTCGATAGTCGCTTTCCCAGGGGCTAAACTTTTTGCAGTTACTCATATTTTTGATAAAATTCTCTAAGAGCGATGAGGCTCGCCGGAGCATAGTCTCTTAACGGCCCGTTGGGGGATGATAGCCTCTACTAGTTAACTAGTAGAGGTTTTTTATTTAGCAGATGACGGCTGGCTAGGCTTTATCAGCGATGGATACAAGTGTCGATACCATTCATTTGAGTTCAACTCCGGAGCATATCCGGCAATATGTTGAAAAATGTCAGCTGGATGACGGAGGCTTCTTTTTCGCAAGGATACCGCCGTCAAGCCTGATGGATACGTACTATGCGGTAAAGATTCTATCGGCCCTTGAACTCGAACCATCTCGGCCTGATAAAATCAAGGATTATGTCCTAAACACCGTTAAAAAATTTTCATACATAGGCATAAACGGGCTTTTCGCCGCAGCCGAAGTGCTGCACGAACTGAAGGGTAACCTCAACGCGCTGAGCGGTTTCCTGCTCAGGCTGAACGCCTTGAAAAACAGCATGGGCGGTTTCGGCGCCGTCAAGAACCTGGATTTAGAGATTGTCTCAGAATTGGAGACCACCTATCGGGTCCTGGTCATTTTGGACCGCCTTGACATTGAATATGATCACTCCCAAATTTTAGGATTCGCATTAAAATTTAAAAACGATGATGGCGGTTTTGGTCATAGCCGGATATCCACCCTGGCATCGACTTTTTACGCCACGGAAATCTTGAATATGACCGGATACGATAAATCTGAATTAAAACTCACTCCACAGTTTTTACGCGGCAAGGAGAATGTGTGGAAGCTCAACTATATCGAGGATATATACTGGCTGATATTTAGCTCACTGAATATGCATGAGAAAGTGCATATGGCTGAATGGATGGTATCCTTTGTCAAAGGCTGCCAGCGAGCCAGTGGCGGGTTTGCCAGGAAGGACGTGATGGGAATTGCCACCCTGCAGGATACCTGGTATGCCGTCTCAATACTGAAAGCGCTAAATCATTGGTAGAAACGGTATCTGTGTAGGTGGCGGGAATGTCTATTAACAGGTGGATGCAGAAATGTTGATTTATTGCACGGTATGCTGGCAAGCCAATCCTGCCAATAGTAAAAAATGCAGTCGATGCGGCGCTGATTTAGAAAAATCCGCAATATCGTACCGGGCGAAATTGGTCAAAGCCCTGTCCCATCCGGAGCCGGAGACCGTGCAGAGGGCCGCCTGGATCCTGGGTGAACTGAAAGCGGCCGAGGCCGTAGAACCTTTGCTTGCGCTCATCAACCGTAGTGAAGAGCCCGGTGCACTTGAAGGCGCTGTCGAGGCCCTGGGTAAAATTGGCGATAGAAGGGCCGTGCCTGCACTGTCACGGTTGATCAGGTCATCTTATCTGTCTGTAAGGTTGAAGGCAGTCGATGCGCTACAGCAGATAGGCGGCCGCGCTGCCTTAGCCGCTTTAAGGACCGCAATGGGCGATCCAAAAAGTTCAGTTTCCCAACGCGCTGCAAACGCTTTGAAGTCAGTTGGAAAGGGTCAGGCCGCTGCCGGTAACTCGCCCGGGCAGGTTGCTTTATGAGGAGGTAGCCATGAAAACTATCATACTTATTAGACACGGTGAAACTGACTGGAACCGGGAAAAAGTTTTCAGGGGCAGGATGGACATCGCCCTTAACAGCAAAGGCATCAGGCAGGCATGGCTGCTGGGTAAATATCTGCAGAATGTGCCAATCGATGCGATATACTCGAGCCCCCTTGTGCGAGCCTCCAGAATGGCTGAGATAATGGCCAAATATCACAATATTGAAGTCCAAAAGGCGGTTGAGCTTACGGATATGGATTACGGTGAGTGGCAGGGACTTCCGCAGCACTCGGTTATGAAGAAATTCCCGGAGCTCTATGATCAGTGGCTTGTGGCACCTCACCTGGTCAAAATCCCTCGGGCTGAGCCGTTGCATGATATCAGGGACCGCACGTATGACTTCGTGGCAAAGCTGTTAAACAAACATGATAGCAGTGTTGTCCTGGTGTCCCACAGGGTGGTACACAAAGTGCTTATTTGCGCACTTCTGGGACTGGACGAATCGCACTTCTGGAACATAAAGCTGGATACCTGCGGGATAACCACATTTATACACAGAAAGTCTCTGTTCGTCCTAGCAAAACACAATGACACTTCTTTTCTAAAGCATCTGGGCCGGACAAAGGAAGATGATTTCTAGACCAGTTATGGGCGGGGTAGCAGGCAAAGGCAGGTGGCTCAATAAAAATATCTTCGCAATGGGGCTGACCAGCTTCTTCTCTGATTTCGGTCACGAAATGGCGACGGCTGTCTTGCCTGCCTTTTTGTTGCAGCTTGGTGGTTCGGCGGCGCTTCTGGGGTTAATAGAGGGCGTGGCTGACGCCTCCATAAGCGGCATGAAACTTTTCTCCGGCTGGCTCAGCGATCGCCTGGGAAAGAGGAAGCCGCTGGCGGCCATCGGTTATATGTTGACAGCCTTGGGAGTTGGCAGCTTCTCATTGGCATTTTCCTGGCCGCAGGTATTGCTCAGCCGGGTAGTGGCATGGCTGGGCAGGGGAACAAGGGAACCACCCAGGGATGCCATGCTGGTTGACTCAACCGAGCCTCAATACCACGGAAGGGTTTTTGGTTTTCATCGGGCCATGGACACCGTGGGAGCCATAATCGGCCCGGCTGCGGCCTTCTTCCTGATCAAGGGTATGGAGTTGCATACTATATTCCTGATCGCCCTGATACCTAGCCTTCTGGCTTTCCTCACTATGGTTACACTGGTAAAAGAGACGCGTAGGCAAGAGGATAAGAGCTCCAGGTTCATCAAAAGTGTCAAGAATCTGCCGAGGAATTTTAAATTCTTCCTAGCGGCCGTGGCAGTGTTCGGCCTGGGAAACTTCGCGGATTCGATGCTAATATTGAGAGCAACTGACCTCTTATCCCCCGGCATGGGTGCAGCCCAGGCCTCAAGCATGGCCATATTGCTTTATACCTTGCATAACGTTCTGTACGCAGGCGCATCCTTCCCAATCGGAATTATAGGTGATCGGCTCGGTAACCGTAACGTGCTTATCCTGGGCTATGTTCTCACTGGCATTACGTCGGTGGGATTCATTTGTAATACAAGCGACATTGTTTTTCTTGGAGTGCTATTTGTGTTTGCCGGTATCGCTATAGCCATAACCGACGCTATGGAAAAAGCAGTTGCCGCCGATCTCCTGCCGGAGGATTTACGCGGCACCGGATACGGCACGCTTGCCAGCGTGAACGGCCTGGGTGACTTTGCCTCGAGTGCACTGGTAGGTTTGCTTTGGACCAGCATCTCCCCTGTGGCGGGCTTTGGCTATGCGGCCATTCTCTGTATTGCGGGTGGCGTGGCTCTGATATCTATGCGATATAAAACTCAAAGTTAAGGATAATATTGATTGATGGCTTTGCCAGCTGCTCTTAGGATCAGACGCTCCTTATCCTGCGTCAGTTGAACCTTTGATGGCGGGACAGAAGGTCGAAATGCCTTATTTGCGGGTTAAAGGGACAGGCTCTATTTCAGGTAATAACTTTTTAATTTACACAGATTGTCATCCAATTCATAGACAACTGGTACGCCGGTTGGAATATTCAAGTCGACAATATCCGCGTCAGAAATGCCATCCAAGAACTTTACAAGTGCTCTGAGGCTATTGCCATGAGCTACGATGAGAGTGCGTTTACCCGACTTTATTGCCGGGACAATGCTTTTATGCCAAAATTTAATGCACCGTACATATGTATCCTTTAAACTCTCAGTAAGCGGAATACTGCTCACCGGCAACATGCTGTACCTAGGATCGTTCGCCGGGTACCGCACATCCTGTTTCTCCAGCGCCGGTGGAGCCACATCATAGCTTCTTCTCCAGATGGATACCTGTTCTTCTCCGTACTTCTGAGCAGTCTCTGATTTATCCAGCCCCTGCAAGGCGCCATAGTGCCGCTCATTTAGCTGCCAGGACAGCTCTATCGGTATCCACATCAGATCCATCTCGTCCAGGACCATCCACAGTGTGCGGATTGTCCTTTTAAGATACGATGCATAGGCAATATCAAATATGTAACCTTCTCTCTTTAATACGGCAGCCGCATACCCGGCCTCTCTGATCCCCTTTTCTGAGAGGTCCACGTCCATCCAGCCGGTAAACCTGTTCTCTTTATTAAAAATGCTTTCCCCGTGTCTTAACAGCACAACCTTTTTCATTACCTCGAATTCCCCTGCTTCCCATGTTGTCATTCAGTCCGAGCAACCACATCCCTGCTATTGTCCACTCCAATTATTTTGGTGTACAAATCCGGGCCAAAACTGGTTTGCAGCGGTTTACCTTCAAACAACCTGAAGGTTCGCCTGCTATCCTCCAGCCTCTCGGCTCGCAAGAAAATCGTGTTTTCCTGTCCTTTATGGTAGAAATCATGTGTAAAATCATACAAATGTGTAACGAAAAAGATTTTCACGCGCTTTTCAAACAATGCGCTGACAATCTGCCTGGCGATCTCTGAGCCTTCTCTCTCGTTGGTAGCCGCAAAAGATTCATTCAGCAGCAGCATGGAATTCGGTGTCAGCTTTTCTACAATTTCATTCATCCTTCTTAGCTCTTCATCCAGCTTACCGCTCTGCATGCTGGCATCTTCATCACGGCTGAAATGTGTAAAAGTACCGTCACAAATATTGGCAGAGAACACTTCAGCAGCAACAAACATGCCGCACTGCATCATCAATTGAGCCAGGCCAACGCTGCGTAAAAAAGTGGACTTTCCTCCCTGATTGGCTCCAGTGATCAGTATCAGGTGCCTGTCGTTAGCGTCGACATCATTGCCAACAACCCTTTTAGCCACTGTTAGAGCCAAACAAACATCGTATAACCCTTTAAAGGCAAGTTTGCGTTCGTTAGATGAATACGGTAGGGGAAAACATATGGGCTCGCCAAGTTCGCCAAGCTTCCTTTTTAAATTCAGACAGCCAATGTAAAAGGCCATCTCAGAGCGCAGTACGAGAAAGAAGTTTAAAATATGACTGGCGGACTGTGCCAGGGCATTGGCCACAATATTGATGCCTCTTGCTTTCAATTCTGCCAGCGCTTTGGCGCCGGCCTGATCACGGGGATGAACATAGAAAGTATACGGTGGCAATTTATGTACGAACAGCGGCATTATTCTGTCCAATACCCGCTTTAGCCAGCTCCTTCTCTCGTGCTTTAATTGGTGGAGTGTATAATTGGTGCCCTTATTACCTTTTCCCAATTCTGCGCTGATCAATATTCCATCATCGAACTCCAGTTCGGTCAGCTTTGTCGCGATATCCGCCAGGTATTCGTCGCTGAGCTCGCCCTGAAGCATTGCGAAAAAGGCAGAAAACCCGTCAGATGCAAATTTATCGGCATTTTGGTCGGCAATGGCTCTTAATCTTCTGAGCATGCCCAGAAACATGTGCAGGACATCTATTGAGAGGTGCAGCGTCCAGTCCGGTGAGTGGTCAAAAATACCAAATATGTTAAAAGAAGACTCTTTCTCTTTCTTGATCGTCTCTATCGCTATATTGTAAATATCTTCAACAACGGAAGGATTGTTCAGGCAATCCTTTAGGATACCCTGCCGGTAGAGAATAGTGTCAAAATCATCAAGGCCCGACAGCACCGCTTTCCTTGCAACTTCAAACAGAAACTCATCCCCTTCAGACATTGAGCTGAAAAGCGTATTTAACTCAAGGTCTTGCGTTAACGCTTGACTGTTCCATGGCAGCGCCTGCTGGAGGTCAAAATCACTATTTCTATACAGGAGCGAAACTTTCATAGTTTTATTCGCTTCCTAAGATTTCCATAGGTTAGCTGGTATTTTTCAGCAATTGATATGGCATACGAAAGTCCATTAGCGGGGCTTCTTAATATCTTGTACGTCCTTAACGCCGGATTGCCCGGGACGACCGCACTCATCATGCTCACGGTTTCTTTGCTAAATGAAGCCAGCTCGTCCACAAATGTTACCCATACGCAAAGTGCGCCCAACCCAACTATTTTTCTCATTATCTCTTTGCTCAAGAACACAGCATCCTGCAATGTAGTGGAAGTGAAAATTTCATTTATAATAACTATGCTATTTGTAGTTGCTTGCTCTAAAATACTGCGGATTCTAATCAGGTCGCCCTCCAATTTTCCGCGAAGGTCTTTGACAGTTTCCTCTCTCTCAAAATGCGTAAACAGGCCGTCCATAAGGAACAGTTTGGCCTCCGTGCCGGGTACCATGCAGCCCAGTGCGGCCATGAAATGCAGTTGCCCGAAAGTACGGGCAAAAGTAGTCTTACCACCTTGGTTAGGGCCGGATATTACAAATACGCGTTCACTTTTTTCAAGGTGGAAGTCATTGGTGACCACACGTGAATTCTCTCCAATGAGCTTAAGGGCCAAAGCTGCATCGAATCCCTGGCGGTCATAAATTTCCTTACTGGTATTAGTAACCCTGGGATAGCAGAATTCAAGCCCCGATTTTCGAAAGGTTGCAACATATTCGAGGTAAGCAATATAGAACTGGATTTCTCGGTCGAACATCGCTATCTTTATGTCGAGGTAGTCGGCTTTTCTCTGGCAATAGTCTTCCAGCCCGGCAAATGTGTCTGGAAATAACTGGGCTACAATTTCCAGCACGTTCGCTTCTACTTGGTTCATCTCCGGCTTGTCTTCTAATTTGATCAGGTAGTCTTTCACCGCTCCGTGCCTGAATCTCTCAAACGTCCGCTGAATGGCTGCGCTGTAGTCAATTTCTGACTCATATCTGCGAATGGTGACAGTGTCACTTCTCATAAGCAGACAATATTTGATCATGGAAAGATCCGTTTTAAGTTCTTTCATCCCTGATAAAAGTGAGTTGAAGGAATCTGAGCTGATATAATTGTTCAGATATTCACGAAAGGATGACAGTCCGCGGGATTCTAAATTTGCTGAGGCCAGCGTTTTCCTTAAGCAACTGACTGCATCGCAATATATTTCAACAGCGTCTAGAAACCAGCTCCCTTTTTGATATCGATTGTCCAACTTCGAAACTTGGACAAGATGCGCTCGCATTGTGTGCATCTTCTGGGCAAACGAATTCACTTGCGCTAACAGGTTTGCACACTCAAGATCCCGCATGATTTCTTGACGGAAAAGGATGGAGTCAACATCCTTGAGCGGCTTATAGTACAAAGGCCTCAGATTGTATTCTTCCCTGCCGCATATTATGGCCTCGACGATCTGGTCAAGGTTCAAGTCCACAAAATATGCAGGAGCATCAATCGTTTCTTCCTCGATCATGTCTTCTACTTTCATATACAGAATGCTAGGGAAAATCATACAAAAAGCACCTCCATTAAACGTGCCACCTCTCGCTCCTTTACTCTCTTCAATGAGAAAGCCTCTACTATATAGAGACAGTAGAGGCTATCATCTCCCCGTGGGAGCGGTTCTGCTGACCTACGTCAGCCATGCGAGCTTCATCGCGACTTACCTGAATATAGCAAAAGGGCCATTGACCGTCAAGTCAAAATCTATAGCTGGAATTGACTGCTGATGGTGTTGGCAGTAAAATTACTGCAGTTTAGATATAAGGGCGATGAAGCTCGCAGAGGGTATATAACCCTCGGGTAGCCAAGAAGGCTGATAGCTTCTACTGAAATCAGTAGAAGCTTTTTTTATGTAGGTGTAAGATGGCTAATATAATGGAAGATCAGTCCATAATTAATCCTGCCGTGCCCGACGGCGGGCCTGGTAAGTCGGCCGCGACCTTGCAGACGCTGCTGGAAAAAATCGAGCGGATTATCGTGTCCACGGGCAGCGACTTAGCTTCGGAGCAGCAACGCATTTCTGAAATTCAGGGCCGATTCACCAAATCGCGCTTTCACCTGGCGGTACTGGGTCAGTTCAAGCGCGGTAAAAGCACCTTCTTAAATGCCCTGCTGGGAGAAAGGCTGCTCCCTTCGGCAGTGGTGCCGTTAACATCCGTGCCGACCTTTATTTCATGGTCGCCTGTACGCAGCGTAAAGGTTACGTATCGCGTAAACAAATCCGAGGAATTTCATGCGGCAGACAGCGACCAGGCCGCGGATATACTATCCAGGTACGTTACGGAGGAAAAGAACCCTTTAAACCGCCTGGGTGTTGAGTCGGTGGAGGTAGGCCATCCTTCGCCTTTGCTGCGTAACGGTGTTGTTCTCATAGATACTCCCGGCATCGGTTCAACCTTTGAACACAATACCGAGGCAACCATGAAGTTCATCCCCCAGTGCGACGCGGCCTTTTTTCTCATTTCTGCCGACCCGCCTATCACGCAGGTTGAGATCGAGTTCCTGAAATCAGTGCAGTCCCGCGTGGTGCGCCTGTTCTTCATCATGAATAAAATAGATTACCTGGACGAGACAGAGCAGTCGGAGGCTCTTTCATTTCTCAGCAAGGTACTCACTGAACACATTGGCCCTACCGCTAACGCTCCCATTTTCTCCGTCTCGGCCAGGCATGGTTTGGACGCCCGAATGAGCAATAATAACCAGCTCTGGCGGCAAAGTGGCATGGCAGCAATCGAAGACCATCTGGTCAACTTCCTGGTTGAGCAAAAGAGCCATACACTGAACCTTGCATTAACCAGGAAGGCTCAGGATGTTGTGGGTGACGCCCTGATGAGGCTGCAGCTTCAACAGAAGTCATTGAAAATCCCCCTTGAAGATCTGGAGGAACGGCTTGGGACCTTTCAGCAGAAATTAAAAGAGGCTGAACAGAAAAAAACTGCATTTAAGGACCTGCTGGAGGGCGACAAGAAACGTACCATTGACTTCATAAATGAGCAGTCGGGAGATCTCTACAGGGCCTATTTCAAAAGGCTGAGCGACGAAGCATTCAGGCTGGTGGATGAGGCAGGCAACCTTGGCACTATTGAAAAGGAGGCCCGGCAGTACATCAGCCAGGTGGTACCACGCGAGTTTAATCATGAGCTGGAAAAAACAGCGCGGCAGATAGACGAACACATCAATGGCATAATACGCTCATACCAAAATCAGTTGATCGAGCTTACTGAAACTGTGCGCAGGACTGCGGCCGATTTATTTGAAGTCAGCTATATCCCATCCTACGGTGAGGACATACTTGAGATGAAACATGAGCCATTCTGGGTGACAGAAGCCTGGAGGGTGAACTGGAGTCCCCTACCCGAAAACTGGTTTGAAGCGATTCTGCCTAGAAAAACCAGAATCAGGAGATTGAAAAAACGCCTGGCTGAGGACATAGACGCGATAATTTCACATAATGTGGGCAACCTGCGATGGGCGACCGTATGCAATATAACTGACTCGTTCTATGCTTTCGGACTGGAGCTTGAAAAGCAAATACAGCGTGTTATCGAATCGACCGGCGGTGCCATAGCGGCCGCGCATAAGAAAAGGCTGGAACAGAGCAGCAGCATTGAGCCCGAGCTGGAGAAAATGGAAGATACGCTGAAATCGCTTTCTGCAATTAAATCCGATTTGACCAGATTTGAAGAAATGATCAAGATCTAGAATAGCTTGATACCGGAGAGCAAATCAAAGTGGATGTCAGAGAAACGCGGGGGTTGGAGCATGGGGTTACTTCGGGCAAGGTCCCAACCCATTATTTATCGGACGGGGAGATATATTATCTGTGGTTTTTCATACAGGGTGCTATCATGGATCCCTTCGTACGCCGTCAACTGCGAAATTCCTGGGGGTTCTGCCAGAGGCATACCGTCGGCTGGCTTTCCGTAGAGTCGGCCTTCCATCCTGATTATCTCCATGGTCCCAGCATACTTTTATCCGACCTTATCGAACGCGCACACAATTGCCTGCATCGTTATAAAGTACCGTTGATCTTGGCCACGGGTTTAAAAAATAAGCGGCCCTGTTTCATGTGCGCCCTTGGCTATAATTCAAAAAGCGCAGGATATGCTAGAGAAGATATTGTTGAACTGGGCAGCGATGTGGGGCACCTGGTCAGATTTGCCGTAGAGACCAAGCCTTACTGGCAAAAATACATCTGCCCGCGCTGCGTTCCGAACACAGGAGGTGTGCTGTGTCGTTCACACCTGATACAGGAGTTGTCGCACAGCAGGCTGTCGTCCATCCCACATCAACAGCAATTCACGGACTATATCTTGGAGCAGCTTGCGTTATTGGGACGCTCATTTCAATGGGAGTTTCGCGGCAGTGAAACCACCGAATGCCAGGCCTCCTTGATCTCGGCAGCAGGGTGGCTTAACGGCTGGACGGAGCTGATGAACTTTGTTGATAAGAGGAAATGAGATATGGACACGCATGTAAAGTCTGTCTGTGCGCGCGAGATACTGGACTCGAGAGGAAATCCTACCCTGGAAGTGGATCTGACCCTTGAATGCGGGGCATTCGGGCGTGCAGCGGTTCCTTCCGGAGCTTCGACCGGCAAGCATGAAGCAGTTGAAAAACGCGATGGCGACCCAAACAGGTACTTTAGGAAGGGTACCCTGCAGGCCGTTAATAATGTGAACGCCTTGATAGCAGACGCACTTATCGGCAGGGACGCGATTAATCAAGCCTCTATTGACGATTTAATGTGCCTGCTGGACGGAACTCCTAACAAGAGCAAACTTGGCGCTAATGCAATTCTGGGCGTCTCCATGGCAGCAGCCCGCGCTGCTGCAAATGCCACAGGCCAGCCGCTTTACAGGCTTCTTGACAGCTCTGACAGTACATTATTGCCTGTCCCCATGTTCAATATCATTAATGGCGGGGTGCATGCGCAGTGGCAGAGTTCAGATTTCCAGGAATATATGATCGCCCCGTACGGGGCGCCAACATTTAAGGATGCCTTGCGGTGGGGCAGTGAAGTTTACCACAGATTGATGGACGTACTGAAAAGCAAAGGCCAGAGCACCGGAATCGGTGATGAGGGCGGTTTTATACCAGAAGTGTCCTCCAACCGCGAGCCTCTTGAATATATTATTTCGGCAATAGAGAAGGCGGGATATAAGCCCGGAAGGGATATAGGCATAGCTGTGGATGCGGCTTCCAGCGGGTTCTATCAGGACGGACGCTATGAGCTCAAGACCGAAGGCAGGTTCTTGACTGCCGGCGAAATGGTCGATGAATACAGCAAAATTATATCAGCCTACCCCGTGATGTTGCTGGAGGACGGCCTGGCGGAAGACGATTGGGACGGCTGGAAGATACTGACCAGCAGGCTCGGCACTAAAATAGAAATAGTTGGCGACGACATATTTGTAACCAACATTGAACGGATTAAGAGAGGCATAGATGGCCATGCAGCCAATTCAGTGCTGATAAAATTGAATCAGATCGGCACGGTCAGCGAGACGATCAAGGCCGTTAAGCTGGCGCAACAATATAATTGGGGCGCCATGGTCTCGCATCGCAGCGGAGAAACGGTGGATAGCTTTATAGCCGACTTTACAGTGGCGCTAAAAACGGGCCATTTGAAATCTGGGGCACCCTGCCGCGGTGAAAGGATAGAAAAATATAATCAGCTGCTGAGAATTGAGGAGGAATTGGGCAAGTCCAGCGTCTATGCAGGCAGAAATGCATTCTCTGGTAGAGTAAATTTTTAAACCCTTGCGGCCTTAATATTTTCACCATGTTCAATAATACTCATATTAATGTCTTCCTGCTTTTCTTATTGATAGGTCTATTTGTCGGAATCCTGACGGCCCTGGCCCAATTTTTATTTACACATGAAAAATACTCGCACCATTTCAAAGACAAAAAACAGCCTCTTAAAATTGCTATAGAGACCGGGCTGTATACACTCGGTTTATTCATTGTCCTGATGCTTATAATGGGCTTCTTGCTCGTGAAATTAATATAAGAGTAATTTTTGCACTGATTAGTGGAAAACTATCATGCAGGTAAGTTTGTTTACATGGCTTGTTGTTATAGGTTCATTATTCAGCCTGGCAGCCGCGGCTATGGCGTACATTATCAGCTATACAGAATACGAAAAGCATTTCCTCCAAAAAAAGAGGGCTGTAGTAATATCTCTACAGTCAGCCTTTTTTATATTTTTGCTATTCATTGCTATCACACTGGCCATTGCCTTTTTCTTCGGCACAACCGGCGGCTTAAAGCCTGCAGGCTAATTCACAGGTTTTGCCGGATCGACGCTGCAGCCCTGCTGAGCTCTCCCGGTTCCGCTGCCTGGCTGCCATGGCCGAATTTCAATACCACGCCATCATCTTTATATCTGGGCACGATGTGCAGGTGAAAATGGTCTATCGTCTGTCCGCCAGCCAGGCCATTCGACTGGATCAGGTTCAGCCCGTCCGGATGCAGGCCGCGCTGTATGGCATTTGATAATAATATAGCCGTTTTCATGATCTCAGCGCCTGTTTTGGCCGGCATGTCGAACACCGTCCGTATATGATTTTTAGGCAGCACCAGCGTATGGCCCCTTGTAGCCGGATAAAGGTCCAGCATTGCAATTACACTGTCGCTTTCATACAGGATTGCAGCATCGGCCTCATGTCTGGCAATGGCGCACAATATACATCCCGAAGTTTTTCCCACCAATTTCTCCCGTGATCTTGTAGTAAAATAGGAACAATATTGTACACCATATTTACAGCCCTATCGAGATAAGCAGTTTATAATGCCGAGCTGCACTGTCAAAGTAATGTATACCCCTTGACGCTAATATAACAAAATGTTATTCTAGCCGCGGAACCGGGTTTTTCAGCTATAAATTAAAGGGGGTCTTATATGATAGCCTTCAGTCCTACCGAAGAACAGCAGATGATCGTCAACACGGTCAAGCAGTTCGCCACTGACGTCATGCGCAAGAAGTACCGGGATTGTGATGAGGCGGGCGAGATACCGGCCGAGGTCGTCGACGCCGCCTGGGAGCTCGGCCTGGTGGTAAGCTGCATACCGGAGCAACTGGGCGGCGCAGGCTGGGAGCACTCCGCGCTCACCGGCACCTTCCTGGCCGAGGAGCTGGCCTGGGGCGACCTTTCCATGGCCATGCACATTCTGGCTCCCTCACTGGCCATACTGCCCATAGTGGAGATGGGCACGGAGGAGCAGAAGAACAAGTACCTGCCGCTGGTCTGCGGGGAAAAATTCAAGCCGGCCACGGCCGCTTACATCGAGCCGCGCTACAACTTCGACGCCAACGAGCTGGGCACGGTGGCAACGGGCAAGGGCGGGTACACGCTCAAGGGTGCTAAATGCTACGTGCCCCTGGCGGCCGACGCCTCCTACATACTGGTCTACGCCAGGGAAGGCGCCGACAACCAGTGTTTCATCGTGGATAAAGGCGCCAAGGGGCTGGAGATAGGCGAGCGGGAGAAGAACATGGGCATCAAGGCGCTGGCAACCTACGAGCTGGCCCTGAAGGACTGCAAGGTGCCGGCAGAGAACCGGCTGGGTGGAGCAAAGGGCTGCAACTTCAACCGCCTGTCCAGCCTCTCCAGGCTGGCGCTGTCCTCCATGGCCGTGGGCGTGGGACGCGCTGCCTTCGAATTCTCACGAGACTATGCCAAGGAGCGCTACGCATTCGGCGAGCCGATTGCATCGCGGCAGGCCATCGCCTTCATGCTGGCCGATATGGCCATGGAGGTTGATGCAGCCCGGCTGCTGGGCTGGGAGGCGGCCTGGAAGCTGGACAAGAAGGAGGACGCCACCAGGGAGTCCTGCCTGGCCAAGACCTATGCCGACGGCATGGTGATGATGGTGACCGACTACGGCGTGCAGGTGATGGGCGGCCACGGATATATACGCGACAATCCTGTTGAGCTGTGGTTCCGGAACGGCCGGGGCTTCAGCACCTTCACCGGCATGGCCATAGTATAAAGGAGGAACGCAGCGATGATAGATTTTGAGATTTCACCTGAAGATAACACCAAAGTTGAAGAGGCGCACAATATAGCGCAGAACCTCTTCCGTCCTGTCAGCCGTTACTACGACGAGCACGAGCACGAGGAGCCGCAGGAGTTGATTGACACCATGTGGGACATGCGCGGCAAGGGCTTTCTCACCGGATTGGGAGTGACGGGAGCGCTGATGGTTGAGGAGCTGTGCTGGGGAGACGCCGGGCTGTACCTGGCCAGCCCCGGGCCTGGGCTGGGCGGCGCCGCCGTCTTCGCCGCCGGCACCAAGGAGCAGTGGGGACGCTTCCTGGCCCGCTACAATGAGGGCAAGCCCAAGTGGGGCGCCATGGCCATGACCGAGCCGGGCTGCGGCTCGGACACAGCCGCCATACAGGCCACCGCCGTCCGCGACGGCGACGATTGGGTGCTCAACGGCGACAAAATTTTCGTGACCATGGGACACCGCGCGCTGGACCTTTCCGAGGGAATCATCGTGGTCTGGGCCAGCATAGACAAGTCCGCCGGACGCGCCGGCATGAAGTCCTTCGTTGTTGAGGCCGGAACTCCCGGCATGAGGGTGGAGAAGCTGGAGAAGAAGCTGGGCATCAAGGCCAGCGACACGGCGACCGTCATCTTCGAGAACTGCCGCATACCCTTCAATAACATACTGGGCAAGGCGGAGGTAAAGTCCAAGACCGAGGGCTTCAAGGGCGCCATGGCCACCTTCGATGTCACCCGCCCGCTGGTAGCGGCGCAGGCCCTGGGCGTGACCAGGGCGGCGCTGGACATGCTCAAGGACGAGCTGGACAAGCAGGGCATCAAGATACATTACGACGTGCCCCGCAGCAAGCAGACCGCCATCGAGCGCGACTTCATGGAGATGGAGGCCAACTGGAGGGCAGCCCACCTGCTGGTGCTGCGCGCCATGTGGCAGCTGCAGAGCGGCACGCCCAACGCGCTGGAGGCCTCCATGGCCAAGGCCAAGGCCGGCCGCGCTGCCACGCTCATCACGCAGCGTGCGGTGGAGCTGATGGGGCCGCTGGGCTACTCGCGCAAGCTGCTGCTTGAGAAGTTCATGCGGGACGCCAAGATCAACGATATCTTCGAGGGCACCGGCCAGATCAACACGCTGGTTGTGGCCAGGCGCGTGCTTAACTATACCAGGGAACAGCTTAAGTAGGCCGCTGACACCGTTCGGTCAACTCAATTATCCCGCCCTTTAACGGACGGAAGGATAACTGTCTTCATATGATGGAAGCAATCTCCGGCGGGCGACCCGTAAGCCGCGGCTGGGCGACCGTTTTAATTCTGACGACGTCCCTGCTGTGGAGCACCGGCGGGCTGCTGATCAAGCTGGTCAACTGCCATCCGCTGGCCATCTCCGGAATAAGGAGCGCCATAGCCTGCCTGCTCCTGCTGGTATTGATAAGAAAGCCGCGCTTCAACTGGTCGTTCCCGCAAGTTGCCGGGGCTGTATCCTACTGCGCGGTGGTGGTGACGTTCGTCCTGGCCACAAGGCTGACCACCGCAGCCAACGCTATCATGCTTCAGTTCACGGCGCCCATATATGTCAGCCTGCTGGGGCTGTGGATACTGAAGGAAAAGGTCGGCCTGCTGGACGTGATAACCATGGTCCTGGTCCTGTGCGGCATATTTCTGTTTTTTCTGGACGGGCTGTCGACGGGCGGGCTGCTGGGCGACGTATTCGGCCTGATCTCGGGTATAAGCTTCGCCTGTTTCTTCATTTTTATGAGGATGCAGAAGGAAGGCTCGCCCATCATATCGGTGCTGCTGGGAAATATACTCGCCGCCCTGGTGGGGCTGCCATTTACCTTCGTGCAGTTCCCTGATGCGCAGAGCTGGCTTATCCTTGTACTGCTGGGCGTGTTTCAGGTGGGCATACCCTACATCCTCTATTCAATTGCCATACGAAGCATCCCTGCGCTGGAAGCCATTTTGATATGCACCCTGGAGCCCGTGCTGAACCCGCTATGGGTCTTGTTGGTCATCGGAGAGGTGCCGGGGCCGAAGGCGCTCATCGGCGGAATAATAGTGATCGCCTCCATAACGGTCAAGAGCATAATAGGCGTCAGGTCGAATGCCAGGTTGGAAACGACCAGCTAAGTGGCACTTGCTCAGCCGAAGAACTTGCGCTTAACCGCCTCGGGTGTGAACGGCCCGCCGTGCGCGGCGTACATGATTGAGGGATTCAGGTCAAGCACCTTCTGGATGCTTTTCATCAATGCCGGAACGTCCTCGCAGAAATAGGGGAACCCGGGCGCCTTTGGCCTGAGCAGGCCGCCGAATATCAGGTCGCCTATCAGGATGGAACGGTCGTCCAGCATGACCCCCAGGCTGCCCATAGTATGCCCCGGAATTAGTATGATTTTGCCTGCCACGCCATAGTCCGCCAGGCTCACCTCGCTGTCAATTACAATGTCAGGCTCTACGGCCTCTGTTCCGGGCACCTTTATCATTCTGGACATCATTTCCATCACCTTTCCCTTAGTCCCGACCGGGTGGAGGGGAGCGCTGGCGGCAGTCCGTAGCGTCTGGGCATCGGCGCTGCCCACGGCCAGGGGAGCACCTATCCTGCTCTTTAAAAATGCGGCGCTGCCATAATGGTCGTCGTGCCCGTGCGTGATGATTATCAACGAGATGTCAGCATATTTGATATCGTGCTCCTCCACGGCCTGCAGTATCTTTTCCCCGAAGCCGGGAAGGCCCGTATCTACTATGATCGACTTCCTGTCCCTGACAATAAAGGCATTTACGTACGGCGACGTTACAGCTATTACCTGTTGTCTCAAGTCTGCCATTTTAAGCCTCCCGTTCAGATCTATCCCAGCAGCGCCTCTATCTTGGTGCGCAAAGCTGACTCAGGAAGTGCCCCTACGCTCCTGCCCACTTCTTTCCCGCCGCGGAAGAAGACCAGCAGCGGTATGCTCATGGCCTGGTATTCTTGGGCCGAGGCCGGATTCTGGTCGACGTTGATCTTGCAGAACTTCAGCCTGCCGTTGTACTGCCCTGACAGCTTGTCCATGATGGGAGCTATCATGCGGCAGGGGCCGCACCAGGGCGCCCAGAAATCTACTATTACAGGCATACTGCTGCCGATAACCTCGCTCTGGAAGGTCGAATCGCTTATCTCAACCACGCCGGCTTCCGCCTGTTTGAGCCGTACAGTGATCAGGATATCGCCGCGCCGCCCGTCGGTCACCTGCAGCGCATTGCTCAGCCTGACGGTATTGCCTTCCACTGTGCCCGGCGGTATGGTCACCTCCAGCCTGGTGCCTCCCCTGTTCAATACCCTTTTAACGCCGGCGGCCGCTTCATCCGGGCTGAGCAGCATCTCGTAGCGCACCGTCTCTGGATCAAATCCGTCGTTCATGCTTTCCTCTTGCGTTTTGTTTTGGGCTGCAGCAGCTCAAAGCCGCTTTCCTTGTCCGGAAGCCTGGCGACGTCGGCTCCCTCTATCTCGTACAGCACCACCTCCCCCACCAGCCAGGTCTTCACGCCCATGCGCAGGCAGCCGGTCATGGTCCTGCCGGCCCTGCCCAGCGCCGCATGTATGTGGAACTGGGGCCTGCCGTTCCTGTCCGGCGCCAGCACGCCCACGCCCACCACCTCATGCACGCCGTCGATGGGGAGCAGCATGGGGTCGGGCGGCATCATCGTGTTGCGCCGGGGGCCCACCACCACATCGCCGCTGCCCAGGCCGCCGACCAGTATGCCCTGTCCGGCAGAGATTTTATGCTCGGCGGCAAACTTCTCTATGCATCCCGGCAGCTTATCGCTGTCCTCCAGCCTTATAATGAAGACCCGCCCGATTTTGCCTTCGCTGTACATCATATGGATTACCCCCTGTTGCTTCCCTGGCCTGACCTTTAAATGGTAGCTGATTCACCTTGGCGGCGCAATAAAAATCAAGGCCCGTCCCTTCCTTAAATCTTCACGCCGTTGTTCTGGCGATAGTGCTAAAATAAGCCCATGCCCATACATGTTCTGCCGCCGGAGGTCACGTCCAAAATAGCGGCGGGTGAGGTTATCGAGCGGCCGTCCTCCGTTGCCAAGGAGCTGATCGAAAATTCGCTCGACGCCGGCGCCAGCGAGATCGTCGTAGAGGCGCACAACGGCGGCGTCAGCTACCTGAAAGTAACCGACAACGGCTGCGGGCTGTCGGCGGCGGACGTGGAGATAGCCGTCAGGCGGCACGCCACCAGCAAGATAAACGCCCTGGACGACCTGCAGCATATCAGCACGCTGGGCTTCCGCGGCGAGGCCCTGCCCAGCATGGCAGCCGTGGCCGAGATGGAGATACTGACCAGGGATAGCGGCAGCAGCGCGGCTGCTTACCTGCACCTGGAAAACAGCAAGGTCACGGTACGCGAGAAAAAGAGCCGGCCCCAGGGGACGACCATCACGGTGCGCCACCTCTTCCGCAGCTTCCCGGCCAGGCTCAAGTTTTTAAAGTCGGCCGGCACCGAGGCCGGGCATATCACGTCCATCGTCAGCCAGTACGCGCTGGCCTTTCCAGAGGTCAAGTTCCTGCTTACGCTGGACGGGCGCACCAGCCTGCGTACTGCGGGGGATGCCGACATCCGCTCGGCCGTCTCAGCCGTCTACGGACTTGAGACAGCTAAAAAACTGGTAGACATCGAGGGCACCGACGGCATGTTATATGTCGGCGGCCTGGCCAGCCCCCCCTCTATACAGCACGCCAGCCGCAGCTACCTGAGCTTCTTCGTGAATCGACGCTACGTGAGAAACGCCATACTGGCCAGGGCGGTCGAGTCAGCCTACGAAGGACTGCTGATGACCGGCAGGCACCCGCTGGCCATCCTGAACATAGCCATCCCGCCCGAGGAGGTGGACGTTAACGTTCATCCCGCCAAGCTCGAGGTCAAATTCCGTAACAACAACGAGGTATTCACCGCCGTTGCCAGGGCCCTGCGCGACGCGCTGGCCAGGTCGCCGCTGCCTTCCGTCAGGACCGAGAGCGAGGAGGCAGGCAGGCCCTCGCTGTGGGAGCGCTTCCCGCTGGCCAGGGCGCTGCCGGCGCTGCAGACCCTGGGCCAGCTTTCCGCTACCTATATACTGGCGGAGGGCGAGGAGGGGCTTTACCTGGTAGACCAGCATGCCGCCCACGAACGCATCCTGTTCGAAAAGATTCTGGCGCAGCACAACGAAAAAAAGCCCGAGGTGCAGGGTATGCTTGAGCCGTTGACGCTGGAGCTTTCTGTGCAGCAGGAGAATTGGATGAAGTCTGCCGGCGGTCTGCTGAACGAGTTCGGCTTCACAATGGAGCCGTTCGGCGAGCGCACCTACCTGGTCAGGGCCGTCCCCGCCATGCTGGACGGCGCCAGCCTGACGGATACAATCAAGGAGCTGCTGGAGGGCATTGCGGGCGAGCAGGACAGCAAGTCAAGAGAGCTGAAAGCCGCACAGACGCTGGCCTGCCACAGCGCCATACGCGCCGGCCGGCAGCTTAATATGGACGACATGAAAAACCTGCTCAAGCTACTGCTGGCCACCTCACAGCCCCGCACCTGCCCGCACGGCAGGCCCACCATGATCCACCTCAGCTCGCAGCAGCTGAAAAAAGAGTTCGGCCGTACTGGCTGAATTTGATACGTCATTATGAACGGCGCAGCCCCGTGGCAATCTCCCGCTGAGTGTCCTGTCATTGCGAGGGCGAAGCCCGTGGCAATCTCCCGGCAACTGTTCAAGCTTTTAAGCCACATTTAAAGGATTGCTTCACTGCGTTCGCAATGACATATAAATATTTGCTACTTCCCTATATAAAAGCCGTAGGGGTCGAACAGCCTGAGCATCATCTTCTCCTCGTAGGACGGCAGGTCGATCTTCTTGAGCTGAGGCGCCACCTTCAGCTCCCAGCTGACCAGCCGCCGGATGCCCTTGATGGCCTCCTCCTCTTTAATGGCCGTGCCGTAGGGGATATAGCCCGTCAGCGTGAAGGTATCCTCGTCGTTAAGCTTCTCGAAGATGCCCACGTCAGTGACCAGCGTTTTAACGTTGTTGCCCGGGAAGGTTACATAGGGCACTTTCTCCAGCAGCCGTTCTTTACCGGCGCTGACCAGCAAAACCGCCTCGTTGCAATTGGTAATAATGTCGTTGGCGCCGCCCGATCCCACCAGGTAGAAGACGCCCGGTATCTTGGTCGAGTTGCCGTTGCCATACTGGTCGAGCTGGCCCGCCGCCAGGACGGCCATGCACGACCTGGCCGAGCCGCCCACCATGATGCCCAGCGCCACCTCGATATTGGTCAACACCTTGCAGGATGGGTAATCATGCATGCTGAAGATGGTGGGATCGGAGGGACGCGGCATATAGCCGTACATGCCTATCTCGGCGCACAGGTCGACGTCGTGCTTCATCTCCTTAAGCTGGTAGTTGGCCAGCCACGCCGCCAGGTTGGACAGGCCTACCCCGGTCAGCAGCGTCTTATATCCCTTCTCACGGAATCTATCGACGACAAATCGGCTGGCGGCTATCACCAGCCGCTCCAGCTTGTTGGACTCTTTCTGGAAATCAACCTGCGGCACCGCGCCCATGGTCTCCACGACCCAGGCATGCGGCTTAGCCTTGTCCTTGAGATAGCGCAGCCTCTCCTTGCCCAGCTTGTCGATGTACTGCTCGTGCGTGCGGCAGTTGAGTATCCACTCCTGTATGAAGGCCATGAATCTGGTGTCGTCCATAGAGGCGTCACGTATCACAGTGGTGAAATCGTAGTCGTCGAAGTAACCCTCGAACTGCGGCAGGCCGCCGTTGTAAACGCCGCCCGGGTGGGCGCCGAAGGGGACCTCGCAGACCGCCTTGACCATGTAAGAGGGTATGCGCGCCAGGTGTCCGTGGCTCCTGATGTATTCCGTGGGCACGACGTGGTCTACACTTACAATGACTCCCTCTTTCGCCGCCCATGCGCCGTAGGCGTCGACTCCCAGCGGATAGGGCATGATGGTGTTGCCGGAACGGTCCGCCACCAGGCCGTGCACCAGCGAGATGTCGGGCCTGAGAGAACGCATCAACCCGACCTTCCGGCCGCCGCCGAAGGGTGAGTCAACTACGGTAAAATTGTCCTTGTTCTCCTCCTCCATGCTGCTGCCGATCAGCGACTTGGTGGGAACGAAGTCCCAGCCGAAGGCGCCTCCCAGCAGCCTCATGGGCAGAGTGAGCATGGTCCAGTTCTCAAACTCAACCGCGCCGGAAACATAGGCCTTTTGGACCTGGGGGTTGGGGCCGGAGGTGGGATAGGTATTTCCGGCGAAGCTGACTACGGCCTTCTTGAGCATGTTGCAGCGCAGGAAGGCCAGGATATGAGCCGAGAGGCCCGTGCTGATGTAGGTGAAATCCGGTTTTTTGTCCCAGAACTCCCGTACGGTCTGGTATACCAGCGCGCCGACCTTGTTGGCGACGTGAATGGACATGCCCGGCCTGATGTTCCTGCGTACGGCCTCCTCCAGTGAACAGACCTTATCCTCCCCCTCTATAGCCGGCAGATTGAACCTGGTGTCTATAAAGGCTTTTAACTCGTCTTCCATGAAGTTCTCCCGCTCAGACTTTATAACAAACAGCCGGGAGCTTGACCCCCGGATTGCTTTCCCTTACATAGCGCAGCAGCTGGTTGGCCAGCGATACAGTGATGGTTGCCAGCTCGTCGCCTTTTATGGTGACGACCTTATCGCCGCCATAGAGCGCACGCAGCCGAGACGGAAACTCGTCATCGGCTTTGTTGAAAACAAAGTATACAATAACCCCGGGGAATATTTCTTTGCTTACCGCCCAGTCCTCACTCAGCCCCAGCTCCTCCAGGCGACCTCCCAGGTACTTGACCATGGCCTTGACGTCAGAAGCATATTCCAAGGCGGCGGCGCGCAGCTTGAGCGCGCCTTTAACCTGGAGCTGGTGCGGGCTGACCTTGCCCTCGATATCGCTGAGGTTGAGCAGCTTAAAGTGCTCCCTGTTCATTCGCAGTCTAAGTACCAGTTTGTGAGACCAGGTCGGTAAGGTCCTTGAACGTTCCCGCCCTCCTGTGGCCGGCAGGGGCCGTGTCCAGGCCGTCTTTTAAAAACAGCACCGTGTTGAAGCCCAGCTGGGCCGCTGTATCCAGGTTGGCCGGGCGGTCATCAACCAGCAAGGTGTCCTGCGCCTCTATCTCCGTGACCTTGACCAGGTATTTGTAGATGGCGGGGTCCGGCTTCCTGACCATTACGTCGGCGCTTATCAGGAAACCGTGCATCAATTTTTCCAGCTCGAATTTCCTCCTGAGCTTCCTGGACCATTCGGAAAGGTCGTTGGACAGGCACCAGACCGCTATCTGCCTGTCGTTCATCTCGGCCAGGAAGTCCAGCAGTCCGTCTGACAGCCGGAACCTGGACATATACTCGTCTTCAAGCGAGCGGCTGAGGCCCACCTTCTCCCAGAACTGTGCAGACGAGAGCTTGCCCAGGCTGGCAGCGTAGTAGGCCTGCTCGATAACCTCGGTCGCGGCACCGCTGTTTTTTTCCTGAACGAAAGGCACGAGCAGCTCGGCCACATCGTCGGCAAAGGGGTAGATCACGCCCATGGCATCCAGTACGACGCATCTAGGCATCTTGCTTTGAGCTTGAGACATGTAGACTACCTTATCTTCAAACGATAGAGAATCTCTTGCACGGCCCGCCTGAAGGGCGAATCGAAGGAGAGCGTGACAAGAGGCTGGCCCTTCACATCCAGGTCGGCAATGGCCGGGTCCTCGGGAATGGTGGCGAAGAGCACCAGGCCTGACTTTGTGATGGCCTCCTGCATCTCGGCCGGGATGCCGTTCTTAAGCCGGTTGACCACCAGCAGCACCCCGCCCTTGACGTTGGTGCGCATCTCCCCGATAAGCTGCTGCAGGCGGACTGCGGTGTTCAGCCCGCGCATGGTCAGGTCGGTCACCGCCAGCAGGTAATCGATATCCTGCGTGGTCTGGCGGCTGATATGCTCCAGGCCGGCCTCGCAGTCCATCACCACGTAGTTGTAGCTCTTGGCCAGCTTGTCGATGGAGAATCGAATCATATGGTTGGCGGCGCAGTAGCAGCCGGGGCCCTCCGGCCGGCCCATGGCCAGCAGGTCGAACCTCTCCGTCTCCACCAGCGACTCGTGAATGCGGGCATCCAGTATCTCCTGCTTGGAGACCGCCATGGTCAGGCGGCCGCCCTTGATCTCGTCGGTCATCCTTTCACGCGTGCGGCCGACGGTGCTCTGGATGCCCACGCCCAGGGCGTCGTTGAGGTTGGTGGAGGGGTCGGCGTCCACCGCCAGTACCGGGCCCAGGTTGGACAGGAAGTCCACCAGTATGGCAGATATGGCGGTTTTGCCCACGCCTCCCTTGCCGGCTACAGCAATAGTTACGGTCATTGAATCAGGACTCCTTGGAAGCGGCCTCCGGCCGGGTGCGCCTGCCTGAAGGAACCAGGCTGACAGGCGAAAGCCTTATTACAGCATTATACTCCGGCGGGCATACCAGCTCACAACTGCCGCACTTGGTGCACTTGGCCTGGTCCACTATCTTGAGGCCGTTCTCGTCACTGAAAATGGCCTCGGCCGGGCAGGCCAGCACGCAGTGGTCGCAGCCCCGCTCGCATTTCTCGGGCAGTATGTAGTAGGCCGTCAGCTCCTTGCAGACGCCGGCCGGGCAGCGCTTCTCAAGCACGTGCGCTTTGTATTCGTCATCATAGTAGCGCAGCGTGGTCAGCACCGGGTTGGGCGCCATCCTGCCCAGACCGCAGAGGGAGCCGGCCTTGATATCGGCCGCCAGCTCTTTCAGCGCCGCCAGCTCGACCACCGAGCTCATGCCCCTGGTAATGCCGTCCAGTAATCCAAACATGTGAAAGGTGCCGATGCGACACTGGGTGCACTTGCCGCAGGACTCCTGCCGGCTGAAATCTGTGAAGTACCTGGCGGTATCCACCACGCAGTTGTTCTCGTCCATGACGATGACGCCGCCCGAGCCCATGATTGCTCCCGCCTCTTTTAACGAGTCAAAGTCGATGGGCGTATCAAGCAGGGTCTCCGGCAGGCATCCGCCGGAGGGGCCGCCTATCTGCACGCCCTTGAACTGCTTGCCGCTGCGCGTGCCCCCGCCGATGTCATAGACCAGCGTGCGCAGGGTAGTGCCCATGGGCACCTCGGCCAGGCCGGTATTAACCAGCTTGCCGGCCAGCGCAAACATGGCCGTCCCCGGGCTTTGAGCAGTGCCCGTCTCCCTGAACCAGCCGGCGCCGTATTGAAGTATGAGCGGTACGTAGGCCAGCGTCTTGACGTTGTTGACCAGCGTGGGCCTGCCCCACAGGCCGTATTCCGTGGGGTAGGGCGGCCGGTGCTCGGGCCAGGAGCGTCTGCCCTCGATGGCAGCCATCATGGCCGTCTCCTCACCCGAGACGAAGGCGCCCGCCCCCTTGATTATCTCTATATCGAAGCTGAAGCGGCTTCCCGCCATATTGCGGCCCAGCAGCTTCTTCTCTTTCGCCTGTCCGATGGCCTTCTGCAGCCTTTCAATGGCCAGGGGATACTCCTCCCTGACGTAGATAAACCCTTGTTGAGCGCCTACAGCAAAACCTGCAATTGCCATTCCCTCGAGCACGCCGTGGGGGTCGCTCTCCAGCAGCACCCGGTCCATAAAGGCGCCCGGGTCGCCTTCGTCGGCATTGCAGATAACATACTTCTGTCCCTTGGCCTCATGACACAGCTTCCACTTGGCGGCGGTCGGATAGCCGGCGCCTCCCCTGCCCCGCAGGCCCGACCTCTCGACCTCCTGGATGACCTGCCCGGGCTTCATGCCCAGCGCCTTGACCAGCCCCTTATAGCCGCCGCAGGCTATGTAATGGTCTATCTCCAGCGGTGAGTTATAGCCGCAGCTCCTCAGCAGCAATCTTTTTTCGTGGGCGAAACGCTCCAGCTCTGGTATTTCAACCGGCTCGCCGTCGCCGCCCGTAACTGTCCCCAGCGCCAGGTCCAGGCAGGGGTCGTCGTTCACCACGTAGCCTTCCACCAGCTGCGGCACCATCTGCGGCGTGACGTGGTGATAGCAGACGGAGAAGCCGCCCGGCTTGATAATGATTACCAGCGGTTCGCATGAGCACAGCCCCATGCAGCCGACTTCGGAAACCCGGACCTCCAGCGGTAGGCCTTCGATTTGCTTCCTCAGGGCCTCAAGGACGGCCATCGAGCCGGCAGCGCGGCCGCAGGTAGCCGTACCGACAAGGATGTGGACTATTTGGCCTTGATAGAGGGCTTCCCAGTTTGACCTGGACTGCCTGTATATGTCGTCGAACTTCATTGGCCGCTTCCCGCTACGTCCTGGGCGGTGGAATCAGCCTTGATTTCTACCACGATCTCCTCCACCTTGGGAGGCGTCAGCCTGGGGTAGACGTCCGGGCCGATGGTGGCCACCGGCGCCAGCGCGCAGCAGCCGATGCAGGCCACGCGCTCCAGGCTGAACTCACGGTCGGCGGTCGTCCCCCCTATCTCGATCTCCAGTTCACGCGCCATGGCCTCCAGCACAAGCTGCCCGCCGCCCAGGTGGCAGGCCGTGCCCATGCAGACCCTGACCGGCCGCCTGCCCGGCGGTGTGAAGCGGAACTGGTTGTAAAACGTTGCTACGCCCCAGACCGCGCTGGCAGGCATGCCCAGGAACTTCGCCACCTCGCGCATGTCTTCCCCAGACAGAAATCCTCTGGAGGCCTGGATGTCCTGCAGTATGCTTATCAGGTAGCACCGGTTGCGCCTCTCCCGTGTCAGTATCTTCTTTAAATCAGCATTAATATTTTGCACGTTTTCACCCATGGAAATTTGCGGCTGCACACTTCATTTTAGAGGAAATATATATAATATATGAAATCCAGCGCCAGGTTAGCATCTGTAGCAGGCAGCATAAACGCCTCAGTGCATTTCAATTCTTGGTACTGTATCAATTTGGAACAGCTATTATAAGCAGTACTGATACATTACGATCTATGCCAATTAGCATATAGACTAATTGTCTACTGCTACACTGTTTGAATGAAACAAGATTACTTACCTAATTTGATTCGGCGCTTTCTCATAATAACGACAATGAATACAGTCAAAATCAATGCAGTGATGCCCGCTATGATCAGTATCCATATAAGCAATGAAGTCTGACCTGCATAGCTCGTAGTGTCAGCTGGCGGTACTGGCGGTTCTGGCTCAGTTTTGAAAGTGTAGGTCGCCGACCAGAAGCCTGGAATCGGCTCGCCATACAGTTCAAGTGGTAAAATTCTCCAGAAATAAGTAGAACTGTAATCGAACTTGCCCCGGTGCTGGTACACAGTTGTGCCAGTAGTATCAGAAAGAACCATCTGCTTGAAATATGCATCTCTCGCCAGATTAATCTCATATTTTGTAGAACGCGCAAACGGGCTCCATGAAAACTGTTGTCCCGTAACCGGAATAGTTGCGGCTTCGTTAAGAGGATAAAGGAGTTGGAAATAAACGGTATGATGAACTAGGTAGTTACTGATTGTAAATTGTGTCCTGGCGGTATCTTTGCCATTCAGTTGCAGTGAAATGGTGTAATGGCCCAAGGGCCAACCTCCATCCGGAACAGCGTGACCAAACGCAATATATCTTGTTCCGGTCACCTGTGCTGAATCCTCGAATAATACAGTACCGCTATCCAACTTCCATTGAGCCTTGACGGCCGTATTTATGAAAGCATTGTTTATCTTGAAGCTCAAGTATAGATTGGGCGTTTGTTCTGGAAATGAATCACTGTCTAGAGGAAGAGACAATGGTATTCCCTCAGGGGAGACTTCATTAACCACATGCACGCAACATATTGGACTTGCAGGGTCCTTTTCAGTGTGGAAACGAGAGTAAACCCATGACGACATATCCTGTCCTTTTGCGCCGATTGCCTTTACCGCCCAGGTGTAATCAGTATCATGATCAAGTTTTCCTGAGTACTTATACTCTGGCGTGGCTAGGCTTTCTGAGATAACAAATTTGGTATCTGTTTTCATCCACAATTGATAGCTGACGGCATCGTCGCAGGGACTCCATGATAGCTTCAGTGACGTTACCGGCACCCATGCCTCGCCCATTGCAGGGCTGAGAAGTTGCAGATTATCGCACCCGGCAATAGCGCGTGGCATCGGACTGTAAATAAGTATTAATATTTGAGCCAATACGAATAATATTGTAATGATCAGTATGCGGAATTTTTGCACTGATGCCCCCTACTTCCAAGATCATCATATTGGAGTTATATTGAAGTGTCAATATTCATATTTCTATATCTTGTGAAAACCTGCGGCTGCTCACTTCATTTTAGAGGAAATCTATATAATATATGAAATCCGGCCGACGGATTTATAGTATGAATGCGAGAATCATCGCTGTCATAACCGGCGTGCTGCTCCTGCTGTCTGCCTCATGCCTGGCGGCCGCACCGCTCCATGTCCCTGCTCAGCCTGCCGCGGCCGGAGCTTCATCCTTCCAGGTATTATTCCCCCGGCAGGGGCAGGACCCTGCGCCGGTGCTGGTCGGCCTTTATGAGAACGCCTCGACCAGCCTGGACATAGCCATATACAGCCTGACGCATCCCTATATCGTGAAAGCCATCGGCGACGCTCAGCAGCGCGGCATACGAGTACGGGTGATCAGCGACAGCGACGCAGCCGGAAGCAATGTGCAGAAGCACGCCATCAACGACCTGCTCAGCCTGGGCGTGCCGGTGAAAATAAACAGGCATGACGGCCTCATGCACCTTAAAATGAGCATCATAGACGGCAAGGTTGCCACTGTAGGCAGCTACAACTACACGCTCAGCGCCAGCCGGGACAATGACGAGGTGCTTGTGGTTATGACGGATCGGGCTTTCGTAGACAAATGCAGGGATGAATTCAACAGGATGTGGGGCTCGTCGGATTTCACGGACGCCAGGCCGTCCTATTGAGGCCTTTCAGTTCTTCCAGCTCTTGACCAGGCCGGGCAGGTAGGCCGGAATCTCATTGGCCTCACGTGGGCCGACTATGATCTCCCAGTCGGGCAGCGCCTCGGTCAGCTCGTGGCGTATGCGCGCCACCTTGCCGGGGATGACCAGCCTGCGGTGGTTGACCTTGCTCTCGATGCTGCACTTCTTGATAAAGGGGGCGATGCTGTCGCCGCTGAACTTGCCGGCCGCCCAGGCCGTCAGCACGCCCAGCCCGCCGGCGTCCTTGACGCACAGCCAGGAAGGTACCTTGCTGGACTCGATCTCCGAGGAGACGATGAAGTAGGTCAGCGCCCAGTTGGTGGTTATCAGCACGGGTGAGGCCTCGTCAGGGTTGTTGATGGGATAGACCTTCTCCTCCATGGACATGGGGATGCGCGGGTCGGTATAGATGTTAAGCCTCTGCACCAGCAGCGGCAGCACCGTGTGCTCTTCCAGGCGGGACAGAACGATGATGCCGGCGTACTTGGGTATGAACATCGAGGCCAGCAGCATCTCATGCCGGCTGTCTTTAGCCATGAAGCAGGGAAAGGCAATGGTGGGGTAGCCCAGCGGTTTGAATCCCTGCTTGAGAGCCGCCCTGCGGATAAGCGTCTGGTCCCGTATGGCCGCCTGCAGGTCGCGTGAGCCGGGATCCAGGAACACGTCCTCGATTCCGGCCTCCTTGAGGCGGTTAGTGAGCGGGACCAGGGACTCGACGCCGGCCGCCTTCACCACAACAGCAGCAGGCCTGGCCTTGACGGCCGCGATGATCTTCTCCAGGTTGTGGCCCGTCGCCGGGTAGAGCAGCGGCTTCCGGTCAGCACACAGGCTGTGCGCGGCCAGCAGCGCATCGGTATCATCCGAGATCAGCACCAGGGGGCAATCGACCCTGGCCGCCGCCTTCTTGACGAACTCAATATACTTCGAGGAGCTGCCGGAGGCGTGGCGCAGCGCCAGCACATCGGCCTTGAGCACCTTGCCCACCCAGCTGAACTGCAGCTCCTGCAGCTTTTTGATCTTGCCTTCGACCGCCTCCTCGGGCTCGTCGTCGGAGACCAGCACGGCGACGCCTGGCTGGTGCACGAAGGTCTTCTCATGCCGATAGAGCACCTGCTCGTCTCCAACCGTCAGTGCGTTGTTTCCCGTGCCGATGGTCACGGGCCGCAGGGGAGGCGCCAGAGCGTCCTCGAGCTCAGCCCTGACCTCGGGGGCCAGGTAAGCACATTTATCCAGCGAGATGCCGCCCGAGGCCAGCTTCATGGCGAAGGCAAAGCAGGTCGGCAGGCCGCACTCCTTGCAGTTCTTCTTGCCGCCTTCCGGCAGCTTCTTAACGATATCTGTGCCTTTAACCGCCAACCTTATCTCCTTCTAGACTGGGAGCCTGACCTCGCCCTTGACCCAGGGATGGCCCACGCGGTCCAGGAACTCGACAAGCTCTTCCACGTTGCTGACATCGTTCTCGGTGGCTATTTTATCGTACAGGTCCATGGGGCAGGCGTCGCGGTAGGCGTCCTTGACGGCCTGCGGCATCCACACCAGCCGGTACCAGCCGCCGTCGGCCTTGAGGAAGCTGGGCGAGCGCAGGTACTCCAGCGCCATGCCCAGGAAGCCCTCCACCTGCCGGCCGCCGCTGGTATCGCCGGCCATGGTGGTGAAGGGCACTCCCACCACGGTATCGCCCTCAAAATCACGGTTTACGATGCCGAAGGCGTCAACCTCCGGGATATAGAAGCAAATCGACTGGAAGCAGCCGCAGGAGGTGTGCGGGAACCCGAAGGCGCTGTGCAGGTAGACACGGTCGTAGGCGCCCATGGACTTCTCCAGCGCCAGCTTGTTGGCGCCCTCGTACTCACCCCGGATGGGGTCGATGATCTCGCCCTTCTTTACCGACTGGATCGGCCCCTCCGGATCGAGCTGATAGGCCGCCTTGCCGTCGAACCAGTTGATGGCGCCGCAGTTGGCGATGCGCTCCGGCGTAATGCAGCAGATATGCGTGGGGGCGAAGCTCTGGCAGAGCGCACAGCTGTAGAACTCCTCCACGTCGGCCTCGCGCATGCCGCGTATCTTTTCATCGCGGGCACGATAGATGTCCATGGCCGCCGGCAGCATCTCCTCCACCCTGGCGGGGTCGGTAATGAAAGTAATCTGAATCTTCTCGATGATGTCGATCTCGGAGGTATAAAGGAAAATGAGCATCTCTCCCAGCGTCTTGAGGGACTTTAGTCCTTTTTTAAAGGAGGCCTGGTGCAGCCGCATCCAGACGTCCTGGCGCTGGTTCATATGGTAGACGCCCTCGATATAGTTCAAATAGAGGTGCAGCCGCCGCTCCAGCACCGGCTCGATGTCTCTCTCCAGCCGCCCGCCGGCCACGTCCACCAGCAGGGCGATAGGATGGCTGCTGCCCTCGGGTATATCTGGTATGTCCGGGCCAATTATCTCCACCTTCTCGTGGACCACCTTCTCGGGCGCCTTGATAGTGACCAGCTCGAACTTGGACCTGACGTTAGGCCCGCCGAACTCAACGCGCACGTCGGCCTTGCGAATGACCTCGCCCTCGTACTGAGGGCCTATGTCTACCGGGAACGTACCATCAGCCATACCGCACCGGCCTTATCAAACATTTCCTAAGCATATTGACTATATATTATATCCGTATGAAAGGCGCTCAACCTAATGCGCCTTAATGCACAACTTCGTCCAGCGTGACATCGGATGGATAGGTGCCAATAAGGGTCGGCAGCGACAGTACCGGCTTCTCCTGCCAGCCTGCCTCCTGCAGCCTGGCCTGCAGCTCCTTCTTGAAGAAAATAGGGATGTCGGAGGCGCGCCTGATATAAAGGTGTACATCGTCAGGGAGCTTGCCGGAGTACTGCTTGCTCAACCCGATGTAGTGCGTGAGCTTGGTGGCCCGGCCCTGCGGCGTATCGTTCTTGCGCATGCAGAGCTTGGCCAGCGCGACCATGACCGCGCCTTTGTCGCCCAGCAGGTTGATTAAATGCTCGGGAGAAGGCTCCCCCGTGTTCACGAGCTTCTTCTCCCGTCCGTCCATTACGCTCCAATCTGTCTCCGGCCTGCTGAGGTAAAGCCGGGCGTACTTGATACAGTGCGGCCCCACCACAACGGGAATACCCAGCCGGTTGCAGCCTGTGGCCAGCGCCAGCTCCTCCTCGCCGCAGGCGCCCCAGGCCAGCCCGCAGGCGCCCACACGGTTGAGTATATAGTCGGCAACTACCTCGTAGTTGGCCCGCAGCGGCAGCGCGGCGAAGATGCTGGCAATCTTGATGGCCGCTCCCGATATGTGGGAAGCCGCCACGCCGGAGCCAACGTTGATGATGCCCCCGGCCTCGAAGTCAGGAGGGTATTTTTCATACAGCGACTTGCCTTCCTCGTCCTTTTTTAAAGCGGCGGCCACGGCGGATTCACCTGACAAAACAACCACGTACTTGCGCCTGGCGAACTCCTCGGCGATATCGGCGATATCATCAGGTGAGCCCGGGTAATTGGAGCCGCCTACGATGGCGATGACGCCGGGTATGGTGCCCAGCACCAACGGTGCGCCCACCTTCCTGATCTCCGTGTCCATGACGGGGCCGCGGCCCACGCGCATTCTGCCGGACTCGATGCGGGCCCCGGCCTGCATCAGGCGCAGCACCGGTATCCCGCCTGTTACGGCCGCTTCGCATTTGCCGCAGCCGATGCATTTTTCGAAGACCTCGGAAAACGGCTCGAACTTGCCGCCGGCCGCCGCCTCAACGGCTGCCGAGATGGGCAGCCTGTTGGGGCAGGCCTCGTCGCAGGGTTTGCACGCTTTATACCTGACCGCCAGTTTCCTGGCCTCCTCAGCGGCCAGCAGCCCTTTCTTCCTGGTTTTGGAAAGCCTGAGGGCTGCCTCTGCAGCCACCGCAGCGGCCTTCCTGGGGTCCAGGACCAGCCTGCCGTCGGACTGAAGGTCAATCAAAATCTCCTCGGTATTCTTGGCCGTGACGTCCTCCAGCCCGAAGGCCGCCCTGGCGTCGGTGGCGATGAAGGCAGCGCCGCCTGCAGCGGCCTCGACGGCGATATCTGTCAGCATGTTGCCGCCGCCGCAGAGCACTACATCTGCGATTCCGCAGCGCAGGAAGAACAGCAGCCTCGATAAAGGTCCCGCAATCTTTAACTTAGGGTTGTAGCGCACCAGCTCCTGACCAACCGGCCCCATTCCGGCGACCTCCACCTTGTCCGCCAGCCCGCTCTGGCTGAGATAGTCCACCAGGCAGACCATCGAGACCGTATCGTTGCCCACGACAAGTATCACGGGCTTGCTGCTATCGATTGACGCCCAGCCGACCTCCACCAGGGGCGTCTCAGCTACGGACGTGGAGAAACCGAAGCCGGATATCTGGGCGATGTCGGCCGCCTCCATAGCCACGTGGCTGAGCATGGAAGCCTGCATGGCCTTGGACTCCAAGTCCAGGCTGGAAAGCTCAACACCGGTACTTGAGGCAGCCAGGAGGAGAGTCGCCTGGTGCTCAATATAGGCCAGCACTCCCTCCAGGTCGCCCAGCCTGGCAGGCTTGAGCCCGATGACCATCCTGATGTGCGGCGCCTCGATGCCGACCTTCTCACCGGCATCCAGCGGCATCTCCCGCCCTTTGGTATCGATAAGATAGGCCACCACACGCCTGGCCCGCAGCAGCGACAGCGACAGCCCCTGGCAGCAGGCCTGCAAGTTCAGCCTGGCCTGCATGGTAGAGGCGTCCATGCTGCATGAGCCCTTCCTGCCCTCTGACAGGTCGCATTCGCCGTAAGAGCACAGGTTGCACCTGTCGCTCACGGGAACATAAAGCGGCCGCCAGGTCTGGAGCAGCCTGCGGTCCCAGTTCCTCAGGTCAAGCATACCCGGAAGCGGCGTATGGCCGACCGGCTCCCAGCCATCCCCGGCGCGTATGAACTCCCCGGCTTCCCTGCTTTGCCTCTCCGTTTTGGACACGGCGGCCTCCTATATTTTGCCTTCGATGGCTTCCTTGATGATCTTGCAGTTGTCAGGGTGGCGCAGCACCAGTATGTCTGCCCCTGCCAGCAGCAGGCTCATGGCGGTGATCATCTCCCAGGCGAGGCCCTGCTCGGCGTCCGCCCTGGCCTGGTTGGTCTTCCAGCATTCCCCGCCAAGGTCGGCTATCACGGGCATCTGCATGGCCGTATCGCCGAACATGACGCCGATCTGCCTGGTGCGCTCCATGATGGTGAAGCTGTATTCCATCCCGTAGCCCAGCGCCGAGCTGAGGGGATCGATGACTATTTTCTCCGGGGTCAGGTGCTTGAGCAGCTTGACGTTAAGCTCCTTCTCCAGGTTCAGGTCGATGGGAGTCTGGGCGATGATGCAGTGCCCGTTTTCCGCCACAGCCTTTACCACCGGCTCGTAGTTTTCCTTGACCGCCGGTCCCAGCAGCAGGTTCTCGTCCTTGCAGGCCGCAGCCACGGCTGTGAGCACCTCGACATCCTTCCTGTCGTCGCCGCAGCCGTAAACTATCAGGGGAACGTTTATTTCAGCCTGGACCTGCTTGACCAGCGCCGCGGCTTTATCCGCGGTGCTGTTGGCCCCCTGCGGGTCAGTGCTGTCCAGGTGCAGGCAGACCAGGTCGGCCCCCAGCTCCAGGCACTTCTTGGCCCATTTTACCGGGTCAGTGAGGACGTCCCTGTACGGCGCCGACACCCACTCGGACCAGCCCGTTGCGGCGTTATCGTCAATCTGCAGCGCAACGACCGGCCGGTTGACGGCGCTGCCCTCAAAATAATGCAGCGGCAGTATATTGCTGCCGCCGATCTTAATGGCCTTCTTGCCTTTGCCCAGGGTGACTTCCCTGACCCGGCCCGTGTACGTTTCCAGAGGTGCCTTATACTCCATATCAACTACCCTGCAGAGATTTTAAGCTATTCTCCAGCTCCTGCGCCAGCATGATCTCACAGCCGATCCTTTTAAGCTCCTCGACGCCCTTCTCGTATATCCCGGATATGGCGTCGCTGACTATTATGATTCTGTAATCGCGCTCGCTGGCCTCGTAGATGGATGTCCTGGGGCAGTTGGGGAAATTACAGCCGGTAAAGGCCAGCGTATTGATCCTTTTCCCTTTAAGCAACTTCTCCAGCGGCGTATGGTAAAAAGCGCCCCAGCGGGGCTTGTAAATCACGTGCTCATTGGACGCCAGTTCCTGCACCTTTCCTTTTAAAAGCCCGACGGCGTCCAGCCTCCGTTCATTTGGTTTCAAGGCCGAAACCAGCTCGGCCCCATCAGTTCCCGGCCTGCCTGCGCTAACACCGCTCTGCACCCACCTGCGCCTCACCAGGTCCACGTTTGAGCCGTCGGCCTTATAAAACCTGACGATGTGAACTATCGGCTTTCCCATTGCCCTGAAAAGCTTGAGCAGGGAAACGATATTTGGGAGCACCTCCATCGTTCCTTTTATCTCCAGAGCGGAGCCGGGCAAGGAGAAATCGTTCTGCACGTCGACGGTGACGAGCGCCATATGCCGATAGTCAGGCCTGGTGTAATCATCCATTAATGTCGTCCCCGGATTCAGCCTTCCAGCCAGGCATGGGAATAAAGCGTCTCGCCCAGCAATACCCTGGCCGTTTTAACGTAATTCCTCTCGGTCTCGTTGAGGGCTGCCATGTCAATGGGCTGGCCGTCCATAACCCTGTGTATCAGGCTCCTGATGTCCGCCGAGCCTCCCCGGTTGAGCTCCACCAGCTCGGGGTCGAGAACGTCGGCGATGGCAGAGTACAGCCCGTTCTTCTCCAGCATGACCATATAAGTCCGGTTCAATATGCCGCGCAGTTCGGCCGGCGTGCCGTTGGAGACATTGGACAGGCCGACCACCGACTTCACGCCCGGCAACAGGTCGGGCAGTATTTTAACGAACTCCAGCGCCTCGCGGACCTGCTTCTGGTCGGCGCTCACGGGAAGAATTATAGGGTCCACCCAGATATCCTCGTTATTTATACCCAGCCCGTTGGCATAACCTACGGTCTCCATGATGCTCTCCACCCTGGAGTCCACATCGGGCGGACAGCCCTGATCGGTGATGACGGAAATGATGACCTGGGTGTTATATTTAACAGCCAGCGGCATCATCTTCTCCTTGCTTTCGGTTTTGCCTGATGCGGAGTTGAGCAGCGGCCTGCTTTTACACAGGTGCAGGCCGGCCTCCATGGCCAGCGGGTTCATCGTGTCCAGGGATAGGGGCAGGCCGGTGACTTCCTGAACGGTGTTAACCAGCCACGCACCCACCTCTTCGGGGTCTTTGCGGGCCGGGCCGAGGTTAAGATCGAGGTAGTCGGCGCCGGCCGCGGTCTGCCGCCTGGCCAGGTCCTGTATAGGAGCGGCATTGCGATCCCTGACAGCCTCGCTCACGACCCTGGAGATGATGTGTATGCTCTCGCCTATTAAGATCATACTGTGCGGAAGGGAGGTTAAATCAGGCAAATTCTATCATCCCCTACCTGCGCCGGGCAAGGAGCATCATCTATACAACCTCCCTATTTTCCCGGCTTTATAGCGCTGACCTTAATGCTTCGCACCACCTTACCGGCTTTTTTTAGGTCGTCTCCGGATACACTCTCGCTGCCAGCTATGGACTTCAGGATGGGCTCGGCTTTCAGCGTCTGCTCTTCGAAGCCTGTCTCACCCAGTACCTGTATGTCGGAGAAACCTGCTTCTTTTATCGCATCCAGGTAGCTCTGCTTGAGCGAGGCGCCGGCCACGCAACCTATGTAGGCAGCAACAGATCTGCGCACCGAATCAGGCAACTGGGCCAGCAGCACGATGTCCGATACCATCAGCCTGCCGCCCGGCTTGAGCACGCGGTAGGCTTCATTGAAGACCCTGGACTTATCCGGCGCCAGGTTGATGACGCAGTTGGAGATTATGATGTCCGCGGAGTTGTCGGCCACCGGCAGATGTTCTATCTCCCCCAGCCTGAACTCTACGTTCCTGTAGCCTCCCCTGTCAGCGTTGTCCCTGGCCTTCTCCAGCATCTCGGGCGTCATATCCACGCCGATGACCCTGCCCTTCTCGCCCACCAGGGGTGAGGCCAGGAAGCAGTCGAAGCCCGCGCCTGAGCCCAGGTCGACCACTACCTCTCCTTCCTTAAGTGAAGCCAGCGCCACGGGATTGCCGCAGCCCAGGCCCAGGTTGGCGCCCTCGGGCACCGAGTTGACGTCCCGGTCCGTGTAGCCCACGTTCTTGCTGATCTCTCTGGCAATGTTCGTTCCGCAGCAGCTGCTGCTGGCCTGGGGAGTGCAGCAGGAACTGGATGTTTTGGCCAGCTTGCCGTACCTTTCCCTGACGTTCTTCTTGATTTCCTGCTCTTTCATGTATTACCTCTGCTTTATCAGGCCCTGGCGACCTGCGCTTTTTATTATCATTCTTCGAGATATATGGATATTACGGCTACAAAATTTATTATGCCTTGACGGGCGTCCTGAAGAAGCCCGCCAGCTTTTCAAGTATGGCCTGGTCCACCCAACACTCGATGCGCTGGCCGTTGCGCCGGGTGCTGATCAGCCCGGCCCGGTGCAACTCCTTAAGGTGATGCGAGATGGTGGATTGCGCTATCCCCAGGTCGCTGCCGAGTTCACTGACGCATTCATAAACCTTGCCCGACTCGCAGGATACACTGCCGGAGCCACAACATGTCGCCAGCCTTAGGAACAGCTTCAAACGATGCGGATTGGACAATGCCTTAAATATCTCTGCAAACCCTGCAGTATCTACTTCATCATATATCGACATATTTCGAATTATAGAACTATTATGTTTCTCTTGTCCAGTCCAGCTTTAGTTTACGATTGGGAACTACACCTCGGAGTGCCGCCGTCAGGGCCAGAAAAAGCGTATAATTAACGCATGCCCGGGGCGGATAAAATCATCATCTACTGCGATGGCGCCTGCTCGGGCAACCAGTACAGGACCAACACCGGCGGCTGGGGGGCTATCCTCAGGTATAAGGACAGGGTCAAGGAGGTTTACGGAGGGGAGATAAATACCACCAACCAGAGAATGGAGCTCACCGCCTGCATAAAGGCCCTGGAGCTGGTGAAAACAAGGGGTCGCAGCATCGAGGTCTACACCGACAGCGCTTACCTGTTCAACGCCATGACCAGAAAATGGTATTTGAACTGGCAGCGCAACGGGTGGCGCAACTACAACAAGAAGCCGGTGGAGAACCGCGACCTGTGGGAGCGGCTGCTGAAGCTCCTGGCCTTACATAAGGTAATCTTTAAGAAGGTGGCCGGGCACACCGGCGATGAGCTGAACGAACGGGCGGACGGGCTGGCCAGGCAGGGCATTACAGATATAAAAAAGACGCTGCAAAACTAATGCATCCGATGCCAAAATGTGCTATACTTATTTACGATATTGCAAGCACTAGTATGCACCGGTTGAGCAAACACAATATATAGTGATGCTTATCTTTTTACCCGCACCCTTAATTTTCTGCTACAGGTAACGTCCGCGAAAGAGTGAACTATGGCTCAAGAGCAGGTCAACAACGGTAACAGCGAATATACTGCTGAAAATATACGCGTGCTGGACGGGCTGGAAGCCGTCCGCATGCGGCCGGGCATGTATATCGGCGACACCGGCAAAGACGGCCTGCACCACCTGGTCTACGAGATCGTCTACAACAGCATCGACGAGGCCATGGCAGGCTTTTGCGACCGCATACTGGTGACCATGCATGCCGACAACTCCGTCACGGTGACCGACAACGGCCGCGGCATCCCCGTGGACATCCATCCTGAAAAGGGCGTTTCGGCACTTGAGGTTGTCATGACCACTCTGCACGCCGGCGGCAAGTTCGGCAGCGGAGCTTACAGCGTATCCAGCGGCCTGCACGGCGTGGGCGCCTCCGTTGTCAGCGCGCTCTCCACCTGGCTGCGGGCGGAGGTCAACCGCGACGGCAAAACCTGGCGCCAGGAATACAAGATCGGCGTCCCGGTGCGCGACGTCAAGTCTGTCGGAAAAACAGACCAGACCGGCACAACGATTACCTTCATGGCCGACCCCGAGATATTTGGCGACGTTACCTACGATTTTGACATCCTGGCCGAGCGCCTGAAGGAGCTGGCCTTCCTTAACAAGCAGGTTGAGATAACCATCAAGGACGAGCGGGATGACAACGATGCAACCTTCTACTTTGAAGGCGGCATCGCCAGCCTGGTGCGGCGCATCAACAAAAACCGCACGGTGCTGGACAAGCCCATTTACATCTCGGGCAAGGTGAACAGCACGGCCGTGGAGATAGCCATCCAATATAATGACGGCTATTCCGAGAATGTCACCGCCTTTGCCAACTGCGTCAATACTAAAGAAGGCGGCAGCCACATGACCGGCTTTCGCGCCGCGCTGACCAGGGTGCTGAACGACTATGCCCGGAAGAATAAATTCTTAAAGGACAGCGACCCCAATCTATCCGGCGAGGACATACGTGACGGCCTGATGGCCGTGGTCAGCGTCAAGGTGGCCCAGCCGCAGTTCGAGGGCCAGACCAAGGCCAAGCTGGGCAATCCAGAGGTTAAAGGGCAGGTGGAGTCAATTGCCGGCGACGGCCTGAACGAGTACCTGGAGAAGCACCCGGAAGAAGGCAAGTCGATTATCGATAAGTGTCTGCTGGCGGCCAAGGCCCGGGATGCTGCCCGCAAGGCGCGCGACCTCATTCTCAAGAAGAGCAGCCTGGAGTTCGGCACGCTGCCGGGCAAGCTGGCGGACTGCTCGGGCAACAACCCGGAAGAATGCGAGCTCTACCTGGTTGAGGGCGATTCGGCCGGCGGCTCGGCCAAGCAGGGTCGCGACCGGCGCTTCCAGGCCATACTGCCCCTGCGCGGCAAGATTCTCAACGTGGAGAAAGCCGCCAAGGACAAAATCTTCGATCACGAGGAGATAAGGGCGCTGATCACCGCCCTGGGCACCGGCATCGGCGACGCCTTCGAGCTGGCCAAGCTGCGCTACCACCAGATAATCATCATGACTGATGCCGACGTTGACGGCGCCCACATCCGCACCCTGTTGCTGACCTTCTTCTATCGCAATATGTCTGACCTCATCCAGAACGGCCACCTGTTTATCGCGCAGCCGCCGCTCTACCGCCTGGCAGCCGGCAAGCAGCAGCACTGGGTATACTCGGATGCAGAGAAAGACCACAAGCTGGCCTCTTTGAAGAACAGCAAGGTGGATATACAGCGCTACAAGGGCCTGGGCGAGATGAGCCCCGAACAGCTCTGGGAAACCACCATGAACCCGGCCACCCGCACACTGCTCAAGGTCCAGGTGGATGACGCTATGAAGGCCGATGAGATATTCCACGTGTTGATGGGCAGCGAGGTCCCGCCCCGCAAGTCATTCATCCAGGCTCATGCCCGCTCGGTTAAAAACCTGGACGTTTAGGCGCGTTCCACCACTCACATTTATTTCCAGACATTTGACCACGCCCTATTTTGCATAAAGGTTATAGCTGATTATGTAATCGGCCACCGCGTCCGGCACGAGGTAGCGTATAGATTTGCCCGAGGCTACACGTTCCCTTATGTCGGTGGAGCTGATTCCGATCAGGGGTCGATCCATAGTTACCATGTTCTTGGATATGCCGGGTGCAGCGGCCTCGAGTGCGGCAGTGTCCGGCTTATCAAAGCCGGGCCGGGGAAAGGCTACGATGGTGGCGATCTTGGAGATCCTGTAAGGCGCCTTCCATGCTGGTAGGTCTTTAAGGCTGTCCCAGCCCAGCAAAAGGAAAAGCTGGTTCGCCAGGCCCAGCTCCTGCCACAGCTGCTCCAGGGTATCCACCGTAAATGTCGAACCGGGCCGCTCCACTTCCAGCGTCGAAAGGCTGAAACTGGCATTGGACTGGATGGCCAGCCTGACCATCTCCACCCTGTCGGCTGAGTCCGCTATCTTGCGGTCCGACTTCATCCACGGCTTGCCGACGGGTATGAAGATAATCTTATCCAGCTTCAGCTCCACCCTGGCCTGCTCCGCAATGATCAGGTGAGCCAGGTGAACCGGGTCGAACGTGCCGCCCATGATTCCGATCTTCACATTAGTCCCGCCTGTCGACAGGTTTCGGCCTGAAGACCATTTCGGGTAGCGCCTTTTCCCTCTCTTTTGCCCTTTCCTGCCTGATAAGATTATGTACAGCAGATATCAGGATGTCCAGCCCTTTTCTCTCCAGTACTGAGATCATAACCACTTCCGTTTCCGCACCGAGCGCCCTGCTTATAGAATCAAGCCTTGCGGAGTCGACGCTGTCGATTTTATTGACAGCAATTATACTTTTTTTCTCTTCCAGCTTCCTGCCGGACTGCTTCACCTCTTCCCGCAGGCAGCGCAGGTCCCTGGCAACATCCTCTGACCCGGCATCCAGCAGATAAACCAGAACGCCGGCTCTTTCGGCATGGCTTAAGAAACTGTTGCTCAGCCCTTTCCCAAGGTGTGCGCCTTCTACCAGAGCAGGCAGTTCCGTCCAGATCAAGCTGTCCCGCCCATCGTCCACCGCGCCCGGGGTGGGTTCAACCGTGGTAAAGGGATAGTCGGCTGCCGGCGGCCTGGCGTTGGATATTGCTGCCAGCAAAGTAGACTTGCCGCTGTTAGGCAGGCCGATTATGCAGGCATCCGTAACCATGGCCAGTTTGAGTGTGAGCTCCCGTTCCTCTCCCGCCTCGCCCTGTTGAAAATGCTTGGGCGCCTTCCTGGTGGCTGTGGCAAAGTGCGGATTTCCCTTTCCTCCCTTTCCACCCCTGGCTACAATCGCTTTCTGCCCGTTTTTCTGCAAATCTGCTATCAGAAGTTCCCTTCCGTCTTCTTTTACATAAACAGACGTTCCAAGTGGAACCGTTATTATGAGATCAGCGGCATTCTCGCCCTTCATTTTGTTTTTCCTTCCTCCTCCTCCTCTATCTGCTTTGAAGCTGCGCCTGTGCCTGAAATTTATAAGGCTCTCCAGGTTGCTGTCTGCCAGCAGATATACATCTCCCCCTTTTCCTCCATCACCGCCGTCAGGACCTCCAAAAGGCTTAAATTTCTCATGCAGAAAACTGGCAAGCCCGGATCCACCATTCCCGGCGGTGACCTTAATATCTACCTTATCAACAAGCATAATTTATGTAGTAATAAGATTCTATTTATATATCATATATATATTTAATCATACCAGTTATAAGAGGGTTGATGTTGTGGACACTATTCCTGGTATTGACAGCATCGGTTCCGGGTATAACCAGGCATGTGGAAAAAGGATGAAGGTTATCCACAATTATGGGGCTTTTATCCACAAGGGGATGGTGAAAATCAGGCCTGTTTTCTGGACTTCAACAGAATGCGGATGTCTTCAACAGCCTTGCTGAGCTGGGAATCGACGGAGATTTGGGAAGAGATCTTCTCACAGCCATGAATGACCGTGGAATGGTCACGGTCGCCCAGGACCTGGCCTATCTCGGTCAGGTTGCAGTGGTTTTGCTGCCGGAGAAGGTACATGACCACGTGCCGTGCACGGGACGTCCTCAGGTCCCTTCTTTTGCTGGTAATGTCCTGGGGTGACAGGCCGTAGTAATCGGCCACCACGCTGATCACCGTGGCCGCAGGGTAATAACCGCTGTGCTGCTTGGAGATGGAGATAAGGTCGCTGAGGAGCTGTTTGACCGTGACGAGGTCGAGGTCGCAGTTATTGAGCCTGACACAGGTTGTCAGGCGGATGAGCGCTCCTTCCAGCTCGCGCACACTGTGATGGAAGTGAGTGGCCATGAAGTCCAGGATGGACATGTCAAAGTTGACCTTCAGCAGTTTGCTTTTCAGCTCGAGGATGGCCAGACGGGTCTTATGGTCGGGAGGGTAAATATCAGCTACCAGGCCGCCTTCCAGCCTGGAGCGAAGCCTGCCATTCAATGATTGTATATCCCTGGGAGGCCGGTCACAGGAAATGACCACCTGCCGGTTATCTGCCAGGAAATCATTCAGTATATGGAAAAAGCACTCCTGCGTCCCAGTTTTACCGCCGAAGAACTGGACGTCATCCAGCAGCAGCACATCCACACGGCTGAACTTGCTGCGGAACTCCTCTGGATTTTTATTGCGGATGCCGGCCGTGAATTCGTTGGTAAACTGCTCGGCGCTTATATAGAGGGTATTGAGCTCAAGCGACCTGGTGGCGTGGCCGATGGCGTGCAGCAGGTGGGTCTTGCCGGTGCCGGTGCCGCCATAGATGAAGTAAGGATTGAACTCCTCACCAGGCTTACTGGATATCTCGATTGCCGCTGTATAGGGCAGGCGGTTGCAGTCGCCGTTTACAAAGGTCCCGAAGGTGAACTTTGGATTTAAAAAGGATTCTTTGGCAGCGGGCTCCCTGACTTTCAGGCTGACGCCGCCGTCCGCCATCAGGCCGGCCTTGACGTTGCTGCCGTTGGCGCCGACGGCCTGAACGAGGAATGAAACGTCGGTGCTCTGGCCGGTGATGGCAGAGAGAATTCTGCATACAACGGAATAAAGCCTGCTCTTCAGCCACTCGGCTATAAAGGCGGTCGGAACGGCGACCGTAAAGACACCGCCGGAATAATCTATTCCTCTGGTATCTTTAAGCCACGTATTGTAGTTTGCCTTACTAACCTGTAACTGCAGCTCACCGAGAGCAGCCTGCCATATTTTGTCAGCTTGCATCAGTATACTATCCGTAATATCCTAATACAGAGGGCACCCTGAAAAAAGGTAAAAATATCCCCCATATTGAGCAAAAATGCAGACTTTGGAACTGGGTAGTCTTATAAGAACTGTCTGCTGGTCTGTTCCGTGGTGCCCCCCCCGAAAACATTAAAAGATTACCACAGGGTTCTTTTAGGCTGTCAATGGTTATTTTGACATAATAGTAAAAATCTTTGAATTTTATGCGGACATGATGAAAGTAGTATTTATGGGATCGCCCGACTTTGCGGTACCGGCTCTACGTTCGCTTATGTCAAACAAATACGACATAACGGCCGTCTATACCCAGCCGGATAAAAAGACCGGCCGCGGACAGGTTTTAGCGGCCTGCCCGGTCAAGCGCCTGGCGGTTGAAAACGGCCTGAAGGTGATACAGCCGCAGACGCTAAAAGACCCGGCGGAGATCACATTTTTTCAAGAGCTTAAACCTGACTTAGCCGTGATCGCAGCCTACGGCCGTATTCTGCCTGACCCTTTTCTGGAAGTTCCCACATACAAGTGTATTAACATACACCCCTCACTGCTGCCCCAGTACCGCGGCCCCTCACCCATCGCCGCTGCCATACTGAACGGAGATACCGTGACGGGCGTTAGCATCATGTTAATTGAAAAGAAAGTGGACAGCGGGCCGGTACTCAGCCAGAGGGAGATGGCGATATCCGATGATGATACCAAGGCATCCCTTTCCGGGAAACTGGCCCTGCTGGGCGCTGAGCTGCTGGTTGAGACACTGCCGCTCTGGGCGGAGGGAAAGATACATCCTAAAGCCCAGGACGAGGAGCAGGCCAGCTATACCAGAATGGAGGCCAAGGAGGACGGCAAACTTGACTTCCACCTTACGGCTACCAAATTATGGCGCATGGTACGTGCCTATTATCCCTGGCCCGGCTGTTATCTGGTATGGAAAAACATGAGGCTGGGCGTGGTAGAAGCCGTGCCGTTGCCGGGAGAGGCGCAGGGAAAGGTCGGGCAGGCTATCGAGATGCCTCGCAGCCAGCCGGCGCGGCTGGCCGTGCAGACGGCCGACGGCCTGCTGGGGCTGAAAACCGTTCAGCCGGAAGGCAAACGCCGGATGGCGGCCGCCGAATTCATAGCCGGCCATCGTGATTTTGTGGGCAGTCTGCTTTGACTTGAGAAGGCAGGCGACATAGACTATAAAGTGCGATTTAATTCTCCCGGGAGTTGATAGACAATGTTTTTCTTTGATCCCCTGTACCTTATCATTATGTTACCCGCGCTTATATTCATGATATACGCGCAGGTAAAGGTCAGCTCGACCTATAAAAAGTATTCAAAGGTCTATAACCAGAGGGGCATGACCGGCGCTCAGGCCGCGTTGCAGCTCCTGAGGGCCAACGGGCTGGGTGAAGTCCCCATAGAAACCATCCAGCAGAACCTCGGCGACCATTATGACCCGTCGAAAAAGGTGCTGCGGCTCTCCTCCGGAGTGGCCGATACACCCTCCGTGGCAGCCGTAGGCATCGCCGCGCATGAGGTTGGTCATGCCGTCCAGCACAAGACCGGCTACGCCCTGATGGGCCTGCGCTCGACGCTGGTGCCGGCCGCCAACGTCGGCAGCACTATGGGCTGGGTCTTCATTTTCCTCGGCCTGATAATAATGGGATTTGCACAGGTCTTCGGACAGGTTGTAGCGTTGATCGGTATAGGGCTGTTCTCGCTTGCCGTGCTCTTCACGCTGGTGACACTGCCCGTCGAGTTTAATGCCAGCAATCGGGCGCGTGTCATGATCAAACAGACCGGCCTGCTTGTGGGACAGGAATACGACGGCGCCAGCGCGGTGCTGTCCGCAGCGGCGCTGACCTATGTGGCGGCCATGCTGCAGGCGGTAGCCCAGCTCCTATACTTTGTGCTGGCTGTTATGGGCGGTAATCGTAGATAAACACGTGATGTATGAATGAAAGGCCGGCGAGCAGCATGAAGCGCCGGCCTTATTTTATTTATAATGATTAAGGCAAATGCGATAGTAAAGGAGCCGGACATGACGGCGAGAAGAAGCGAGTTCAGCGAAGAAGACCTGGGAAAATTCGAGACGTTCAAAAAAATCGTTGGGCGTTTGCGGGGGCCAGGCGGCTGTCCCTGGGACAGAAAGCAGACGCATGATTCCTTGAAGCAGTACCTGGTGGAGGAATGCTACGAGGTGCTGGAGACCATCGAAGAGGGCGACAGCCAGGCGTTGAGCCAGGAGCTGGGCGACCTGTGGCTGCAGATCATGCTGCACGCCCAGATAGCGCAGGAAAAAGGCGAATTCAAGCTGGAGGATGTGCTGAGGCAGATCAACAGCAAGCTGATCTACAGGCACCCGCACGTTTTCGGCGATAAGAAGGTCAACACAGCTGAAGAAGTATCTCTGGACTGGGAGGAGCTCAAGGGCAAGGAAAAGCCGGGCAATTCAATTTTATCCGGCGTTCCGGGCGGCCTTCCGGCCCTGGCCTACAGCCAGTCCGTCCAGCGCCGGGCGGCCTCTGTAGGCTTCGACTGGGACAAAGTGGACGATATAATCGAGAAGCTGGCTGAGGAGATAGAGGAGCTTAAGAAAGCCGCGGGCCAGGAAGAGAAAGCCAGGGAATTCGGGGACATGCTGCTGGCGCTGGTGAACATAGCCCGCCGCATGGATATAGACGCAGAATCGGCGCTGAGACAGGCCAATATGCGGTTTACCAGCAGATTTAAGTATATTGAGGAGGCGTGCGCCAGCAAGGGCGTGGACCTGAAAAGTTTAACGCTGGCAGAGATGGATAAGCTCTGGGACGAGGCCAAAAAGAAGCTCGAATAGCCTGCTGGCGAAATGGCCTCTTTTACGATCAGAAGTCGGGGAGAGAGGACTCGAACCTCCGACCTCAGCGTCCCGAACGCTGCGCGCTAACCAACTGCGCTACTCCCCGCACGGGTTAACTATTATAGTCGGCTTTAACATTGTGAGCAACAACTGATAAACTTATGAACTATGAAATTCTGCGTGGTCATAATGGATGGGGCTTCTGGCTGGCCGCTGCCAGAGCGGGATAACAAGACCTGCCTGGAGCTGGCCAACACACCCAACCTGGATAACATGGCCAGGAGCGGTTATATGGGCATGGCGCTCACCATTCCTCCGGGCATGGAGCCGGGAAGCGCTCCGGCCTGCATGTCGGTCATCGGCTATGACCCCGTGGTCTACTACCGCGGCAGGAGCGGCATCGAGGCGCGCAGCGCGGGTGTGCCCCTGGGACCTGATGACGTCACCTTTCGCTGCAATCTGGTCACTGTACTGGACGGACGCATGGCCAGTTACAGTGCAGGGCATATAACTACGGAAGAAGCAACCGGCATCATAAAAACGGTTAATGACAAGCTGGGCTCTGAGACCGTTGCCTTTTTCCCCGGAGTGAACTACCGCCATATATGCAGAATCAAAGGAAAAGAGGAGACCCTCAAGGCCGTCTGCACTCCGCCCCACGATATCACCGACCAGCCGGTTGCCAGGTACCTGCCGCAGGGAGAGGGCAGCGAATTTCTGTGCGACCTGATGAAAAAGTCCGAGCCCTTGCTGGAAAACCACCCGGTAAACGCGGCCAGGAGGAAGGCAGGGAAACTGCCTGCCACCAGTATCTGGCTGTTCTGGGGGAGCGGCAGGATACCTGAGATGCCCTCGTTTGAAAAGACCTACGGACTGAAGGCGTCTCTCACTTCCGGCGTGGACCTGCTGCGCGGGCTGGGCACGATGGTCGGCATGCAGGTCTTGCAGATAGCCGGCGTTACAGATAACCTGGACAACGACTACACGGCCCAGGTGGAAGGCGCACTGAAGTCGCTGGAAAAGAACGACCTGGCGGTAATACACATCGAGGCGCCCGACGAAATGGGGCACAGGGGTTCAATCGAGGATAAGATGAAGGCCATAGAGCAGATCGACGAGAAGGTGATAGGACGGCTGGCAGGCTGGAAGGCGGATGAACTGAGCGTGCTGGTCATGCCGGACCACCCCACACCTATCAAGATCAAGACACACTATGGCGAGCCTGTACCCTTCCTTATCTGGGGCAGGAAATTTAAGGCCAACGGCAGCCGCAGGTTTACTGAGAGTGAAGCCGGCGGGACCGGCGTCATGGTCGAGCCGGGCTGCAGGCTGATGGAGCTTTTTATTCACAATAAGAATTAACAGGTGGCAAGGCAAATGGGAATTGTAGTGCAGAAATATGGCGGAAGCTCGGTGGCGGACACCGAAAAAATCCGCAACGTGGCGCGCAGGATCGCGCGTACATTCAAGAAAGGCAACCAGGTGGTTGCCGTCGTCTCGGCCATGGGCGATACCACGGACGACCTGATTGCGCTGGCCAAGCAGATTAATGCCAAGCCGGAGCCGCGCGAGATGGATCTTTTGCTCTCAACCGGTGAGATAGTTTCCAGCACGCTGCTAGCCATGGCGCTGCATGCCCTGGGCCATGACTCCATAGCTTTGAGCGGGGCCCAGGCCGGCATCTCAACCGATTCCAGCTTCAGCCGGGCCAGGATAACGGGAATTGAACCCAGGCGTATTGTTAAAGAGCTGGACAGGGGCAACATCGTCATCGTGGCAGGTTTTCAGGGCCTGACCAAGGAAAGTGAGATAGCCACTCTCGGTAGGGGTGGGTCTGATACAACTGCTGTGGCGCTGGCCATCGGTCTCAAGGCCCAGAGATGCGAGATATATACTGACGTGGAAGGCATCTACACGGCCGACCCCAGGATTGTGCCGGAAGCCAGGAAGCTGGATGAGATAGGCTACGAAGAGATGCTCGAAATGGCCACGTCCGGCGCCAGGGTGATGCACCACCGCTCTGTCGAGCTGGGCCAGGTATACGACATGCCCATACTGGTTGCCTCTAGTATGGTGGACAAGCCGGGAACTATCATTCACGGAGGGGAGAAAATGGAAAACAGAAATAAAGTCAGCGGGATAGCGCACGACATGGACGTTGCCAAGATAACCGTAACCGGCGTGCCCGACCGTCCCGGTGTGGCCGCTGCCATATTCATGCCCCTGGCCAAGGCGGGCGTCAGCGTGGACACCATCGTTCAGAATGCCAGCGCCAACAATATCACGGACCTCACCTTCACCATCATCAGGAACGACATGCCGGCGGCGATGGAGATTATCAGGTCTGTAGCTAAAGAGATCGGCGCCAAGGAATATACCAGCGACTCAAAGCTGGGCAAGGTATCCATCATTGGGACCGGCATGCAAAACACGCCGGGCTACGCAGCGAAGATGTTTCAAACGCTCTTCGAGCACAATATAAACATACAGTTGATCACGACTTCGGAGATACGTATCACCTGTATTATCGCCGAGGACCGCGTTAAGGACGCGGTTAAAGCGCTGCACAAAGCGTTCGAGCTGGACAAGGGCTAAGGCTAGACAGCCACTACTTCTTTAACGCCGGAGATCTTCTCTTTCAGGAAGCGCTCTATGCCCTTTTTCAGGGTCATGGTCGACATGGGGCAACCCGAGCAAGCGCCCTTGAGCCTGACGCTGACGATTCCGTCTTTAACATCAACCAGCTCCACGTCCCCGCCGTCAGCCTGCAGGCTTGGCCGCACGATATTCAGCACTTCTTGCACCTGATCTTTCATAAAGGCACCTTCTTGTTGACTAAATTTAAGCCGCGTGGTAATTTAGCACCGCTTGAAAAGCCTTGTCAAATTACTCGAAGCTAACATAAGTGTATCAGGCAGGATGATTCGGCTAAAGGACTAAAATCACATGGCACCAGAAAAAGATTTTTCTTTGCATCGATTTAGATGTTGAATAAAATGTTTGCACAAACTGAGTTTGTTGTTATGATAGTATCAAGGATTTTTAGGGATGGCTGAGAGAGAAGAAGAGAAAGCCAGGATATGGTGTTACCGTATTCAAGAAGCAATTAAGCTGGCAACGGAAAGCCGCTGGATGGAGGCTGTGGCCGCCAATGAAAGCATTTTAGAGGTTTTCCCCACGGACGTGGACGCCTTTAACCGGCTGGGCCGTGCACATATGGAGCTGGGCGAGCTGAAAAAAGCTAAGGAGGCTTACAGTAAAGCGCTTGAGCTCTCACCCAGCAACAGCATAGCCAAAAAGAACCTTGAACGGCTGGCGCTCCTGAAGGGAGTTAGCGTATCAAAGAACGAGCAGCGCCGCAGGCTGCCTCCCAGCGCCTTTATAGCCGAAATTGGCAAGGCCGGCGTGGTCAACCTGCTGGAGCCGGCTGCGCAGGCGGTGCTTGTCAAGCTATCCCCGGGCGAGCAGGTATTTCTGAAAATGAGGCAGCAGGATACCGTTGTAGAAAATTATAAAAATGAATACGTGGGGCTGGTTGAGCCGGAACACGGGCTCAGGCTGGCCAAGCTGATAAGGGGCGGCAACCAGTATATTGCCGCGGTCGTCAGCCTTGATAAGGACAGGGTAAAGGTAATTATCAGGGAGACCTATCAGCATCCCAGCCAGGCCGGCAAGCTCTCATTCCCCATCAGGGTAACGGAAGCTTACCCGGCGCACGTTAAGGACAGCCTGCTCAGGCACAGCGCGGGCGAAGACGAGGGCGGTGAAGAGGCCGACTACGGCGAATCCGAAGATACAGAGGCCGTGCCGGAAGGATTCTCTATTTACGAAGGCTACACGTCACCAGACGATATTCAGCGTCTTGACAACAGTTTCAGAGACGAGGAGTAAATATGGAGTTAGGACTTTCGATCAAACCGATCGGCATAGAAGAGGAAATGAAGCGCTCATACCTGGACTACGCCATGAGCGTCATTGTTTCCCGTGCACTTCCTGACGTGCGTGACGGCCTCAAACCGGTGCACCGGCGCATACTCTTCGCCATGCATGACCTCAATATGAGGCACAACGCCCCTTACAAGAAGAGCGCCCGTATCGTCGGCGAAGTGCTGGGCAAATATCATCCTCACGGCGACTCCTCCGTTTACGACGCCATGGTCAGGATGGCTCAGGACTTCTCCATGCGCTACCGGCTGGTGGACGGCCAGGGCAACTTCGGCAGCATCGACGATGACCCGCCGGCGGCCATGCGCTATACCGAGGCCAGGCTGGCCAGGATCGCGGATGAGATGCTGGTGGATATCGACAAGGAGACGGTTGATTTTATACCCAATTTTGACGACAGCCTGAAGGAGCCTTCCGTGCTGCCGTCACGGCTGCCCAACCTGCTGGTCAATGGCTCCTCCGGCATTGCCGTGGGCATGGCCACCAATATTCCTCCCCACAACCTGAAAGAGATATGCGAAGCGATACATTTTCTGATAGAAAATCCGGAAGCCACCGTTGACGACCTGATGGGGTTTGTCAAGGGGCCCGATTTCCCCACCGCCGGCATTATCTGCGGCCTGGAAGGCATTAAGAACGCCTATGCCACTGGCCAGGGCAAGGTGGTGCTGCGTGCCAGGGTAGTTGAGGAATCCAACAAGGCCGGCAAGATGCAGCTGGTAGTGACCGAGCTGCCCTATCAGACCAACAAGGCCGAACTGGTCAGGAAAATAGCAGACCTGGCCCGGGACCGGAGGATAGAAGGCATCAGCGATGTACGCGATGAATCCGACAGGCAGGGTATGCGCCTGGTGATCGGCCTGAGAAAAGATGCACACCCCGCCAAGGTGCAGAATAACCTGTTTAAGAATACCAGCATGCAGTCGGCCTTCTTTATAAACATGATAGCCCTGGTCGACGGCCAGCCCAGGGTCATAAACCTCAAGGAAGCGCTGCTGTGCCACATAGATTTCCGCAAGGAGATCATCACCCGCAAAACCAAATTTGACCTGCAGAAAGCCAAAGAAAGGGCGCACATACTGGAGGGCTTCAAGATTGCGCTGGACCACCTGGACCAGGTGATAAAGACCATACGCGAATCGGATACAGCAGAGTCGGCGCGCTCCAATTTGATGACCGAGTTCACACTCAGCCAGCTCCAGGCGCAGGCCATCCTGGATATGCAGCTGCGCCGGCTGGCCAACCTCGAGCGCAAGAAGATACTGGACGAGTACAAGGACATTCTTAAAACCATAGGGCAGCTGGAAGACCTGCTGGCCAACCCGGAGAAGATACTCAAGCTGATCCAGCAGGACGTGACAGAGCTGAAGACCAAGTACGGCGACAACCGCCGCACGGTCATAACGGCCGATGAGGTAGGGCAGTTCCAGGTGCAGGACCTGATACCGCACCAGGACGTTATCGTGACGCTGAGTGAGCAGGGATACATCAAGCGCATACCTGCCGACGTGTTCCGCAAGCAGCTGCGCGGCGGAAGGGGCGTTAAAGGCATGGTAACGCGTGAAAGCGACGACGTTATGAGCTCGCTGGCCGCCGATACCCATGACAACCTGCTGTTCTTTACCAGCAGGGGACGCGTCTTCAAGATGAAGTGCCACGAGATACCGCAGGACGTCGCCAGGACGACCAAGGGCATCAATATCGTGAACCTGATCCCCATAGAGGCCAAGGAAAAGGTGACAGCCATGTTTGTCCCGGAGAAAACCGATCCCGGGCTCTTCATGCTGCTGGCCACCTCCAAGGGCGTCGTCAAGAAGACCAGCCTGGATAATTTCAAGGACGTGCGCCGCAGCGGCCTGATTGCCATGAAGCTCAAGCCGGACGAGGACCTGATAGGCGTGGACGTGGTGAGCGATTCAGACAAGATCATGCTGGTCAGCCAGAACGGGCAGGCCGTGAAGTTCCTGGTTTCTCCGCTGCGCAATGCCTCAAGAACCAGCGGCGGCGTGCGCGGCATCAAGCTGAACAAGGGCGATATTGTGGTCAGCATGGGCAGGGTGCAGTCAGGCGCAGACCTGATCACCGTTACTGAAAACGGCTACGGCAAGCGCACAAAAGTTGATAAATTCCCGCTGCACGGACGCGGCGGCAAGGGCGTCCGGGCACACCGCGTTAACGACAAGACAGGCAAGGTCGTTGCGGCCAAGTTTGTGCCGCACGGCTACGAGCTTTTCATTACCACTGCCAATGGCGTCCAGCTGAGGATTAACGTAGATATAGAAAAAGAAGCGAAAGTACCGGTCGAAGGTGAGAAAAAACGCCGGCGTGAGGGCGTGCCGGTGAAAGGCAGAATAACCCAGGGCGTCATGCTGTCCAGGCTCGATGAGGGCGACCGGGTGGTGTCCATTGCACTGGTCGAGAAGGAGAGCCATGAAG